>JACCDI010399891.1_pt1 | contig 19787 bp, 12 predicted proteins | sample 7442791 | NCBI WGS metagenome assembly JACCDI01 (sample SAMN15323434, study PRJNA562643) | freshwater metagenome | isolation source: river surface water | place: USA:Blue River Watershed | collected 2017-08-15
AGCAATGGGAAAAGGTAATGAATAAGAAACAATAAATTAATTAAATAAAATTAAAGCAGAATTGATTGATAAAGTAAAAAAATAACAATCATAAGATTAATTTGGTGCATAATTATATTAAATTTTATCTTAAATTATCATTTCACCTATACCATTTGAAAATATGACAGAAATGGAAAAAAACATAGAATCTTTTAAATATTTAATGTTAAAAACAAAATAAGGAGATAACCAATAAGATAATGTTATTGACAATTATCGTTTAAGTATGTATAATGCATTGAATGATAATTAAATTTTATATTATTATTTTAGTGAAAATAAAGATTATAAAAAAACATTAGCACCATTAAATAGCAATATTGGTATCGAATTTTATGTTAATATTTTACAATATATCAGTGAAAACTATGAAAATGATAATTTTAAAATTAATAATTATCATAATTAACTTTATTTTTAAAATAATATAAAAAATGTGGATAGAACTGATGCATTTTAAGCTATGTTTTTTATGACAGAATATACACGTAAATAAATAATTATTTCATTATAAAATACAGAATCAATGGTTAGAAATATTAATAATTTTGTTGACAGTAGTTTTCCAATTGATAATTAATAATATTTAATCTTATTATAAAAACTTATTTCAAATATTCTATAAAGTTATATTGTTTAAAATTAATAAATGCAACTTTAATTACCATCATTAAAACAACTTTTTACATCATTAAATATTTCATTTAAAAATTTATATAAACCTGAATTTTTCCATATTTTTGCTATTTAATATCTATAATTATTAGGATTTAATTTAAATGAAGATTATCATTATATCAAACATTCAACAATGTATGGATATAAAACTGTTAAAGAAGGAATGTTTGACAACGCAGTTTTAACTAAAAAACTTGATATTAAAACTGTTTTAAATATGTTTTATTATGTCAAATCAAATGATTAATTAAGTATGAAATTAGCTTCAAGTAACAGTGTAGTATATTAAAATGAATTCTCACCAAAAGACAATATGTAAGAACATTAAGATTTTACCAAAAGATTTATTGGATATACAAATTAATCATTGCGTAAAAACGGTCTATCATTTAAATAATTAGATGAAATGAAATTTTTACTAATTTAAGGTAATTAGTTAGAAATGCCAAAAGAATTTGGTTTAGATAAATAAGTATTGAGTGGTATTTTGGATAGTTATTTGGGAAAAGGAAATACAACGATTGATATGCAAAATACTAATAAAAAGAAAATAGTTGATACACTTGCGAATAGTATTAGATTTTAATTGGAATCCGCTATTATTGGCACGGTATCAAATGATAATAATACATATTTAGACACTATTGTTGGTTTTAGTTCTCAATATGGATAATCATTATAATAAATTAAATTATTTAAATTAGTAGATGGATAATTAACTTCTTAGATTTAAACCGCAAACTGGTATGAAACATATATTAAAAGATTATCCTAAGAAGTTAAAAAAACAGATATAATATACTTGTATAGAATTAAAAAAATAGCAGGAGTAAGCGAATTTGATATTAAAAAGGGTAATTATGGAATGAATTAATCATAAGCAATTGGAAATAGAATAATGAATTCAATATAAATATGATTAAATTATGTTTCATTTCTTCATTTATAAAAAAAATTATCCTGTTTTATTAAAATATTTTTCATTTCTATCTTCTTATTTTTTATAATTTTAATAATTTTATTCTTTTTAAAGGTTTTATTTTAAAATATATTTCATATATTAATTATATTCTTTCTCTGACATTTTTGATTTTTCGCGTTTTGCTTTGTATTCTTAAATATTTAAATTGTCAGATTTATCTTTTTGTTTTTATTATTATACTAATTTTGGATCCATTAAAAATATTTAATCATATACTTTTAGATCTGAATATTATAATTCATTTTCATTATATGCATTTATATTTTTATATTTATTAAAATCTTCAACATCATTTATACCCAATTCATATTCTGTGCTTGTTTATATATTATTTTCAATTTAAAAAGGTTTATATTTTATCATTTTTTAATTATGATAAGTCATTTTTTATTTTTCAAATAAGTTATTTAAACTTTAATTTAGTTTTTTTGGTTATATTTTTTTAGCTTTTTCTATATCAATTAGAGGTCTAATATCAATATTTTTTCTTTCATAATTTTTATCTGTTTTTGGTTAAAATTATGTATATCCTCTTTTAATGTGATCTTCTTAAATACTTGTATGATTTTCTTCAAAATGTTAATTAAATTTTTTTAAATTAAAATTTTCAGAACTTTATCCATGTGCATAATTTGTTTATTTATATGAATTTGTTTTGTCATCATATTAATTTTTTAATTGATGATGTTATTTATCATTTTAACGCATCATTAAATCTTGATACAATATATTATAATAATGTTTTATTGCTTAAAAAATTTTTTTATCACCATTTGGTCTATCAGGGTGATATTAAATTGCTAATTCCTTAAATCTTTGTTTTATTTGTTAATGTGTATATGACGCTTTACAATACTAAATTTTAAAAACTTCATAAATATCTCCAATATCTATTATTTCTTATTTATTTAAATTTTAAAAAAACATATTTATAATTTATAATTTATATTAATAAATAATAGTTTTTAAAGATTTTATACAAAATAATTTGTTTATAACTTGTATATATAAATTTTTATATAAAAAATTATTGTTTAAATATTTAAATTTAAAAATATTTTATAATGGAATAGTTATAAATATAATTATAAAACAATAACGGGTAGAATAATTAAAATGATTAAAATATAAATGATAATTATGTATAATAATTATAATAAAGTTTGAATAATTTTTAAAATTAATTTAATTAAGGAAACAATTTTATTAATTATTACTAAAATAGTAATATATAAACATCAAATGAATAATTAAACGATCAACCAAATACGAGATTTTAAAATATGAATTTTTATTAATAAATATTATAAAAAGAATAATATAAAAGTACAAAAGGAAAAATGGATTTATCTGTAAATAATTAACAAAATAGTATTAAAAAGAAAAAATTAAATTTAGATAATAAAAAAAAAATTATTAATTAACTTGATGAAAATATATAATTGTAAACTTAAATTAACGGAATATTTCATACAATGATAGATAATATTTATAACTATTGTAATACAAATAGTAATTTTTATTATAAAAATCATTAATTTTGGATTTAATGGAAAAAATTAGAAAATAAACCTGATTCTGAATATTAATTTAAAAATTTATAAGATTAAATTATACCTGTAAAATAATAACAAATATAAAATATTTACATATACGATATATCAGTATTAAAATAATAATCATATATAATAAAAAAATAAATATTTAATAATTTATAAAAAAAATGGGATCCATAACAATTAAAAATAGATACATAAAAAAATAATTTTAAATTTTTGATTTATGATTATAATAATATTTTTGATATTATTATTGAAATACATACTATATTAGGACAAAGTATTCCAAATTTTAATAAAGAATTTTTATATAGATTAATGTTTGTAAAAAACAAAATTTTACATGATGAATATTATTGTGGAAATATTAATTGATTTTTTTGTTTCAATAAAAATCAGGATAATCGTTTAGATTTTTTCTTTCTTAATATTATCCTTATTCTTCATATAATTAATCCATATAAATATTTATAGTATCAATTTTTTATAATAATTAATTTTTTTCCTGATTTAATTCATTATATGAATCTTATTATTCAATTGTTTCATATTCATGTATATTATTTATTTAATCATTTACTACATCGAGTCTTATATTATATAATTGTTATTAATCTTAATAAAAATTAATTTTTTTTCCAACTATACATAATTAATTATCGTATATTATGTTTCTTATAATAAACATTAATTTTTAAATGTGCATATTATCAATAGATAAAGAGAAAAAGAAATCTTAATTTTGTGTATAACAATTTTATTGATATTATTAATCTTATTAAAAATGGCAAATATTATAATGATGAAATTATATATTGTTTATTATTGGTTTGTGATTTCTTATATGTGATAATAATTATTTAAATTTAAATACATCAATGTCATTCAAATAATCGAGATATATTTCATCTTTTTCTTCTTTGGTTACATACGCATTTTTTATAGATTCAATCATTATTATTTGATATGGCATTTATTATAAATGGTTTTTTATATATTCATAATAATTAATAATTTTATCAGTATATACAATATGATATAACCGCTTATTGTTTACAACACCACAGTCGGCCAATACAATTGACATTTTGTTTTAATATTTGCACAAAAAATTTGTTTAAATAACTGAGTGAGTATCTCTGTTATTAAATAAAGATTTTGGATAAATTTTTTATAAAATTTCAAAATAATTACGAATAGATTATATATGTATTTAATATTGGTTTAATTCATTTATTAATAATTATTTAGGATTTAATTGATTATCGCCTAACAAATAATATCTAAATATTGTATAACAATCTTCTAATGATACATATTATCCTTATTCAAATTAATTTGAAAAAAAGTTATATTGCAATATACCATGATGTTATAAAATTTTTAATTTAGTAATAATTGAAACATTATTATAATTGTGTATATTATGGTTTTTAAATTTTTCATCATAATCATATATAATATCTTTAAGTTCAATTAAATTAATTAATCCACCTAATTTTTGTATATCATAAAGATGATGAACTTATATTTATTATTGATTAAAACATATAGATGAAACTTCATTTATTATTTTTTGAATTTTAGATAAAATTATTTTAACTGGGATATAAAACATCATTTCTTAAATATTATAATCTTGTCTCATAAAATATGTATAAATATAATCAATATTAAAATTATTATACATTTAATGAAATTAATCAATATTAAATAAAAATGGATCAAAATTAATAAACTTTTCTCTATCAAAGTAATAATTACGAAAATGTGCCCCTACAAAATTATTGATAGCATATATTACATTTTTATCAATTTTTTAGAGATTAATATTATTCACCTTGTCTATAAATGATACCCAATTTTTATTCTTTATATTTCTAAATATTTATAAAAATTCTTCATATTTTAGAAATTACTATAATTAAATATTTTTTTAATAATTATGATATATAAAATTTTTGAACTATTATAAATTAAAATTATTACATATATCTTCTATATTGAAATATAGTCCACAAATTAAAATTTTTTATATTTCTGGGTGTTGTGAAACATCTATAAATTTAATAAATATTCTAATATTATCTTGTGAATATATTTATTATAATATTTTTGTATCTTTACTAAATTCTGAATTAATATTAATATATGTTTATAAATCATAAATATTAGTTTAAGACATCTTTATATACTCGATTTACACGGTTAATTGTATATCTATATTTATCTATTTAATATTTATTATAATATAATAAAATACTCTTTAAATATTTTATAATATTTGACAATTTAATATGGCAAAAATCGACGATGTTTAACATTTATAATTGAATTCTGAAAAAATTAATCATATATTTTATGTTGATAGTAAAAAACGAAATAAAAAGGCATATCCTTATCCATAAGAATATGTAATTGAATTTACTGAACCATATAGAAACATATGTGGGTTTAGAGTTTTAGATGTATCTCTTCCTCGAACTATGTATAATATAGATAAACATAATAATACAATATCTTTTAGTATAAATAATAATCCGTTTAAAATTGTTTAATTAACAGATAAAGATTATGATATTGATGGAATAATTTAAGAATTGACAAGAGTATTGGTTGATACAATAGAAGAAAATGGAAGATAAATTGAAGTATCGATAACTTGTTCTGGTTTAAGTATTCCTGCTGAAAATAAAAATTTATTGGAATTTGAATCACAATATCCATTTGTTTTTGATATGAAAAATAGTACTTTAAATGAAGCTGCTGGATTTGATTTGTGGTCAGAAGAAAATAGCGATAGATATACAAAAATATATACACATTAAGATTAAACACATGAATAATTATTTGGAAGTGTTTAAAATTCAAATGTTGATGTTGTTGAATTTGAAGGTCCATCATCAAGATAAACACTGTATCGTGTAAGTTAAAACTAATGGTTAGCACAAAAATTTGAAAGTAGTCTATTTTAACTTTTAGAAAAAATATAAATATATTTTGGAAGTACAGGTGATACAACTGGATTAAGTACATAATTTGTTGTTTAAGTATGGACAAATAACTCAACTTTTTCAATTCCGGGATAAATGATTGTTTAATAACAAATATCAGTAAGTGCGTTTAATGGAAATGCAACTGATATTCATTTTAATCCTTCTATATTTGGACAAAATGTAGCATTTTAAACGGGTGAAATATTTTGGGTTGTTGTTAAAGGAACAAATATAGATAGTGATATTAATCCAAATGTTAGTGGTGGATCAACTACTGGATATTATGGTGTATATGGTAGTGTATTGGCGTTAGCAGAAGATTAAAATATATCCGACTTCACCGATACATTTGCGTTATATAATCCAAATACTGTTCCTTAATGGGATTTTATTGATCCGTTTATTAACGGAGAAGGTATTTCAAATCCAAGATAAATGAATATTACGATAACAACATAAATCTAATCACATTCTTTGGCAAGTCCTGGTTTAATTTAATTAACTGGTGAGCGTTATGTTGTATTGCGTTGTCCAGAAATAGAATAACATATGTTCAAGTCATTAAGTTACGGTAAATTTAGTGCCGGTATCGGTTTATTTAGACTTGGTGTTATGGGATTTTCTGATATTAGGTATGATTTTGGAGAAATTTAAAATGTACTTTTTCATCCAATTGGAAAATTAGATAAATTGACATTTAGGTTTGAAAGACCAGACGGAAGTTTATATGATTTCAAAGGTGTCAATAATACATTAATATTGGCATTAACATATTATTAACCAAAATAAAAATATAGATTAGAAACAAGTATTTTAAATCCAGACTATACACCTGATTTTATGTTATAAAAATATAGAATTGACGATAGAGAAAAAAGTGATGACGAAGATGATACTTTTGATTTTTAATAAGCAAAAAATATAAGTTAATAGTAATTGTAAAAATATTATTAACTTTAAAAAATGTATAATCAAAAATAACATTGATGTATTTTATAAAAAAATTTATATTTTTTTATATAAAAAATAATCATGGATTAAAAAATTATTTTATAAAGTTTTTTATTAGGTTTAATTACTCCATCTTTAATTGTATTTATTGGATTTTTATTTCCATAAATATATTAAAAAAATGATTAACAAGATTTGAATGTTGAATTAATATATATAATTACATTATTATATTATAGTATATTTAATATTTTTAATGTTTATATTAATAGAAATTATGTAAATGTTGTATATCGTTAAATATTTATATTTATTGTAAGTTTTGTATTTGCACACTATTATCAAAAATATTCTAAAATTAAAATATAACTATATAATATAAAAAAACCTTAAAATCAAGTAATATTAAAAATTATTATAACTATAATTGCTTCATTAATGATAGGAATACCCATGAATTATATTAATTAACTTTTTGGATTATATTGAATTATTTATTTAATGGTTTCATTGACTTGAAATTTCAAGTTCATTTAAAATATCATTAATTGTTTTATTATCACTATCAATAAATATTTCTTGATTTTAAAATTGTATATATTCGTTATTGTATATTTTTTTATGATTTAAAATTAATTAAATTAATGTTTATTTTGCCATAATACTATTTTTTTTATTAATATCTTCGTCTTCAATATTATTTTTGTCCAAATCATTAATACTTAAATGTAATGATTTTTTCATTTATCGTATATCATTATATGTTCTTGTTTCATCATTTAAATATGTTGATATATCGTTCTTATTAATTATTGTTCCAACATAATTATAATTTATTTTTTAATTTGTTTCAATACAATTAAATACTAAATTTCCATTGTCTGATAAAAACATAAATTAAATTTTATTGTTTTTATATAATATGTAACCAAGACCATATATTAAGTATAATAATGGAAATAAATATTAAGGGTCAATAATGTCCCAATTTTATTAATCAAAAAGTTGTTTTAATTCTTATTTATTTAAATTTTTTAACATTTATGAAGATGATATTTTTGAATAGTAATTTATATTGCTTAAAATTTTTTATTATTTATTGGTTATTTCAATTAACTATTATGTTTATGATAAATAATTAAAATTTTCTTATCTAAATTTCATAGTATAGTACATTATATTATTAACAATAAATAATTATTCTGTTTTTCTTTAATTGTGTATTTTTTTCTCCCTGGGTTATAAACTTTGTTATTATAAAATATCTATATTGAAAAAATTATTTCTTTCTTAATCCAATTCACGAGTATATACTGCTTTTTATATATAATTTTAATTTTATTAAATATTGTTTAGATATTCATTTGCTTATTAGAATGGAACATTTTGGAAAAAATCAATAATTTAATCTATATTATTGTTATTGTTATTGTTATTATAATTATAATTTTTTTTATCAGTGTTATACATCGTTATTATTGGTTTCAGTATATTATTGGAAAGTCAATGGAATGATTTGAATATTGTCTGAATAATAATTATTGGACTATCTTATCATATTATAATAAGTTTTTTTAAGTTTATTATATTTAGTATATTTCTTATTTTAATATTGTTAATTAACCTATATATTCGTTTCTAATTATTATTAAAATTCTTAGGGTTATTGTGAGATTAAATCATTTATTAACACCTATTATTTATAATATGGGTTATATTTAGGTTTTTTCTAATTTATATCTAATTCTTATTTATTATCAATTTTTAATAAATCTTTTAAATCAGTTTATTATACATCTTATTCATTTTTATTATCAATTGAAGTCATTGATTAATCAAAAATGTTTTATTGTTATTGATTTTTTTCATCTTATTGTCCCTTTTTTATAGTTTTTATAAAAGAATTAAGAATATTTTAAAAATGTTCTTTTTTTTCTTTTGTAAATTCTGGACAACTAAATTTGATATGTATCCCATACTGATTTTTAGTATATGGAATACCAAGTTATTATATCTAAGTGCTAAGATATAATTTTTATTCTTTATTTAAATATTATAATTTTTCTTTAATATCTTATATTTGTTATTCTAAAATAATTTATTCTTAATCCATTTTATTAACAAAATAAGTATCAAATATTAACAAATAACAACTTATATTATTATATTATTATATTATTATATTATTATATTATTATATAAAATCAATTTTTATATTAAAAAAACTTTTAAATTTTAAGTGATATATAATCAAATTTTCATCAATCATCATCGACTTCATCAATTTCATCATCTATATCGTCAATCATTTCTTCTAATTCATCTACTTCTTCTTCCTCTTCTTCTTCCTCTTCTTTTTCTTCTTCTTTATCCTTTTCCTTTTCTTCATCTTCTTCTTCCTCTTCTTTTTCTTCATCTGATTCTGTATCTGAAACAATTTCTTCTTCTGATATTATAGAACTTGAATCACTTTTTTATTCTTCTGGTAAAACAGGTAGTTAATAAATATGTTTAGTTTCTTATTAACTTTATTTAACTTCTTGACTTTTTTCATCAACAATGTCCCCTCTTGATAAATATGTATTGTGCATAGTATTTTCACGATATCCTAAAATTTTTACATAAACAACAGAACCCAATTTATAATTTTTCAAATTTTTATTATTTGTGCTTTCAAAAATATGAATATTTATAGGTTTTATCTTTTTTTATTTATCAAATATTGGTTAACATAAAATACTTTTTTCATTATTTGTAATGATTTCTGCTTTATATATTTTATCTTTAAGTAACATAACCAAAAGACATTTGAATTCGACAATTACATGAATATCACCATTAAGTTATTATTAATCAAATTTACCTAATGAAAATTTCAAAATTTCAATAGATGATTTTATTATATATCCATATTTGCTAATTTTATCTCCTAAAAATTCAAAGATTTATTTTTAAGATTCATCTTTGTATTCTAAAAATTTGTCAGGAGTTATTATTGTTTTATGTTATATTGTTGTTTAAAATATACTATGCTAATTTTCCATATCTGCCATTTTGAATTATTGATTCTTGTAAATTTTATATAAATATTTTATATATATATATTTTTTATTATTAAAATAATTTCAATTTTAAATTAAATAAAAAAAAATATATATTCATTATTATTATATTGATTGATTGTCTTTATATTATTTTGGATTTAAATCTTCCAATATTTATTAAAAGAAATTTGGTAATGTATATAATGTAGTTTAATCTTTTAATTAATTATATGTCATAAATATATACAATATTTGACAAAAATCTTTTTTATTATATTTTTTATCAAAAATAATTGGTGTTATTTTTTATATATATTTTTAACTTAATTTTTAGTAAATACTACACATAATACCTTTTAATGTTTTTTTAGTTAAATCTACAACTTTAATAATATATTAGTTTTTAAATTATTCCCAATTGTATTAAAATAATAATTAATATTAATTATTTTTATAATTTTTAAAATTATATTTGTTATAAACAATGTTATATAATTTAGAATTATTATTTTTTAAATTTTCATATTTTAAAACTTAAAATCCTGTTTATAATTTAATTACTATATAGTCTTTTGTAAAACCATATTATACATTATCAATTTAATATTAATATCTTTCTTATATAACTTCTTAAATTGTATTAAATATAAATTATAAATTTGGTTTTAATTTTTTAATAAATTATATATATTATTAATTTTTGTCTTAAATTCTATAAATTATATATTGTATTTATAATTGTTGTTATTATAAAAACTATTCAATATTGTTAATAACAATTGCTTTTAATAATATTTTTTTATCATTTTCATTTTTAATTATTTTTGAAAACAATTATTATAATTATCTTGTAAAATATTGTGTATTTTAATATATTTGATTTAAAATTAATTCAATATCTTCAAAAATATTCTTATTAAATATATAGTATGGAATTATATTTTAATATATTTCCGGAGTGTAATTGTTTAATAATATTTAACTTTTTTGATATTAATGACTTATAAAATTTGAATAATTTCTTTCTTATTGTGTTAAAAATATATTATCACTTTCAACTGGTTAAATTAAATATAAATTAGATTTGTATTATATATAGTATTTTTAATCTTCTATTGAAAATATTTTTTTTTCTTAAACCAAATATTCCAATGCCAGTGATAAAATAAAATTACTAAAATCTTATTTTCCTTTTTGCATTGTATTCTATATTTAATCATATGTTAATTAATTTGTAGAAATATTTTTGAATATGTGCAATATATACTTCACATATTATTATATATCTTGTTGTAAGAAATTTATATAATTTAATTTATTTATATAACTTTTAACAGTCTTAATTGAAGTATTACACTATATTGAACAATTATTTGAATAATCACATTATTTTGAATATGGTAAATCATATAATGGATAATTTTTAAGTATTTTTTTATCTGATGTTATTTATGTTAAAGTTAAATTCTTATAATCTTTTTCGGTAAAAGAATTTGCATTTTAATTTAAATAACAATCAATTGCGTTTTATTTTAAAACTTTTTCTATTTATGAAAACATATTTTATTTTTCATAACTAATTCTATATGAATATAAATCATATGTTTCTTGTTTCACTTCATATCCTTGTGTTGTGCTTTTTGTGTCATTTGGATACAAATTTGCATGTAAAAATACTGTACAATTTCTATGTTCTGGTTCCAAATCAAAATGAGATTTTTTTCTTATACCCCTTCCAATAATTTATTCAGTTCTTGATAGATTAAAATGAGGGTCTAAAATATGTATTTATCTAATATTTTTGAAATCAACACCTTCTGCGACAACATAATTTGCCAAAATAATTTTAATATTATTACCGTCTTTATTTGATTATTTTTTTAATTCGTTAATTAAATTAATATTTGGTGTTCGTAATGTTTAATCACTTGTTAATAATGTATATGATTTTTAAATGGCATTTTTATTAAATTTTTTAGAATCCAAATCACTTCTATCTAAAATATTATCTATTTTATATCTATTGTATCCCAAATGTTCCAATGCCAAAGCAATTGGTAATAAACCCTAATAAATATAAAAACTATATATGAAAATAATTCCGTCGGCATTTATTATTTCATCCAAAACTGTTTTAATTTTCGATGAATATTGTTATATATTTTGATATTCAAAAATTTTATTTTATTTATTTTTATAAGTAATTTTAAGTTGTTGGTTTAATGGTGAAATTCTATTAAAAACACTATAAAACCCTTTTTTACCTGTAAAATTATTCATATTAATATTTTATGGATTTTGTTTTAATTATTCTTAAAGTGATTAATTTGGATAAAACATATTTTATATTTATATGAATGCCATTAATGATGTTTTATTAATTTGTTGCTTTTTTTATTATTTTTCTTATCTTGATAGTACTAATGATTTTGATAATTTTTAATTATCTGTATTTGTATTAGTATTAGTATTGTCAATTTGTTTTGATAAATTTTATAATTCTTCTTCTGCATCAAAAAAATCAATATTTTTTGATTAAGATGCTTCCATAACATAATCTTCTATTTATTCATTAATATTGTCTAAATCTTCAATATTAACTGATTTTAAAAACGATTATATTATATGTGTATGTTCTTATGATGATATACTTCCAATAATTTATAAATATTATATTTGTTTTTCTTTGGGAATATTTGTATTTTATATTGATATTGTTGGGAATTTTTTAATTATTTTTTTATTTTATGTTGGATATAATCTAACTGGGAATTCATAAGGATTGGGACGCATATAAGAAATATAACCAACTGAATTTTAAGATATAATATCAAGAGCTTTTTTGTCCATTTACAACATTTTATAATTAATATATGGTTTTAAATTTATTAATGGAAGTTTATCATTTACTAACATTAAATTAAGTAATTGTTCTATTTCCAATGGATTATTATATATTGGAGTCGCACTCATTAATATAAGTTTATTATTGAAACCATACTTTAAACATTTAAAAATACATTATGTTGTTAATAATTATGCAAATTTATTTGGTTATTGTGGTTATTTTGGATCTAATTATTATTTCATAGAAGATTTTAAATTATGCGCTTCATCAACAATAAATATAATGTTACTGAATTCTTTTTAAATTTAATCTTATATTTTTAATTCTTTTTCTTCACTGTTATCAATACCTTATGTATTTTACTATATAAAATTATTAATTAAATTTTCAAATTCTTTATATGTAAAAAATGTATAATCTTTTTATATGAGTTTTTTTATTTTTGTTTCTAAAACTTTTTAAGTAATACTATATCTATTTGTAATTTAGTTTAAATAATGATTTTATGTACATTAATTTGACACATCTGTTGTTTTTAAATAACCATTTTTGTCATATTCTAATTTACTTACATCGAACAATTCTTTGAAAAAATTTTCTCTTATATTTTTAGAAGCAATGACTATTCTTTTCATATCTTTAAAATTTGTTAGTGTCATCGTAATAGCAGAACAACTTTTACCAACTCCCATTTAATGAGTTAAAAATATAGAATTATATGGAGTTTATGGATTAAAAAAATTTTATAAAAATTATTGATTAAGAGAAAGTTTAAATTATTGATTTTATGATAATATTTATTAATTAATAATATCTTATGCTTCTTTTACAGAAATTTTTGGATATTAATATTATAAATATTAAGGTTAAGATATTAATTTTTAATTAAATTCTTTATCAATAGTAAAAGGATACAATAATTATTATATTTACATAATTATATATTATATATATTTTGTATATCTTTTTTAATATTATATTATAATATAATATTATAATACAAATAAAAAAATATCAATATGATTTGATTGTTTATATATTTTCTTAATTAATTTAATTAATTATTAAAGAATTTTTTGTTTATTATATTTCATTATTTTATTATACTAATTACATATTGATTTTTTTTAGTTATTTTTTAAAAAAATCTTCATTTTTAAAAATTTCCATTAAATTTTTAAAATTTACCCAAACTATGTCTTGTATTTCTTATTTTTAGTGTTTATTAAAATTTTGAACTTTTTAAGATTTATTGTTAAAATTATATTTTTGTATTATATTTATATCATCTTTTAAACGAGCAATGTATAAAATATATTTATATTTTATATTATCTGTACCTTGAAATAAATAATTAATTACATCAAAATCTTATAAAATATCAATATCATTATTGTTTATACCTGTTTCTTCACTAAATTCTCTTATTGAAGTTTCAAGTTAATTTTCATTTGATTATCTTCTTCCCTTTGGAAATTGCCATAAATTTATATTATTATTTTTTATTTTGGCATTATAAATTACTTTTTCTTTTAAACAATTTTATGTAATTATTTTATTTTTATGTAATGATTTTAAATATTTTGGATAATACTTATCATAATATATAGATAAATCATCAAGACCCCAAAAATTATTCCAACAAGTTTTCAAATCTTGTTTTTCTATTAATTCCAATTCTTATTATGTCATATTATCAAACATAATTTAAAGTTATTCTTCATCATTTTCATTATATTTACCACATATATAATCAATATATTAATATGTTGATTTTCTTTATACTAATAAATATTTTGGATAAAATTTCTTTTTTTATGGATTAAATTCTATTTTATAACAAATAATTCCAAAACTGGTAACAGGATTTTTACAATTTTTTATATAATGCCCCATTTTCCCACAATTAAGACAACATTTTTCTTATTCTTTTATTGTGTTTGAAATATTATCATTTGTATATAATTATTTATTTTAATTTGTATTTGTATTTTCTACATATATTATTGGATATTAAATTTTAACTGGTATATTCATTGAATTTGATTTAAAATCACATCTTTACTTTTATCTTTTTTGTTTTTTTATTTTTTATTAAAAAATATACTATTACATTTATTCTTATTGTTAATTTTATAATTATTAATCTTTATCATTATTTTAAAGAATTAAAGATTAATTTAAAGAAAGTTATAAAGAAGTATTTTTAATCATTTTTTAAAAATTGAGTTTATAATGTAATGAGCATTTGTTAAAAAAATTAATATCAAAATTGTTTTTTATTTTTATTTAATAAATAGAATTATCTAATTTTATAATTTTTACTTAAAATAAATATTTTTTTTTATACATTAAAATAATAATATTAAAACTTTATATATAGTTAATAAAATTATATATATAATTTTATAAGTATTTAAAAACTTATTAGTTATTTGAAATAAATATATTACATTTTTTTATAACATATACCAATGAATTAAATTGAAAATCAATCAAATACAAATAAAACTTCTTCTACAGTTATTGAAGAAGTTTTTGAAAACACTAAAAAAAGAGTTTTATTTTGCGGAACACATCCAAATTAAACAAATGGATATTCCAAAGTCGTATATTAATTAATTTAAAGAATATGTAATGATTTTGATCTTACATTATGGGGATTTTAATGTGTTCCAAATAATATGATGAGAAAAAATATTCCTGAAAATGTAACAGTTTTTAATGCAATGGAATAAGAAGTAAAATTATTTAATGAATAATAGAAAAAACTCAAAAACAATATTAAAATCAAATAAGAAGAATTGATATAAAAACCAGAAGGTTTTGGTGAAATATTTATTAAAGAATATTTGGAAACTCATGATAAATTTGATGTAATTATTATTTTTAATGATATTATGGTTACAAGTAGATTGCTTTAACATATTTATTTAGCAAAAAACAAAGATAATACATTATATAGAGATAATGTTAAAATTTTATATTATATTGATTAAGTATATCAAAATTAAGTTCCTGGTATTTTTAACTTCATTGATTAACGAGTTGATGGATATATTGCCTTTACTAAATATTGGGGGAAAGTACTTACAAATATGTCAAATAAACCATATTTTGTATTAGAACATGGATTTAGTGATGACTTAATGTGGAAAGTTCCTAAAAAACTATCAAGAGAATTTTGGTAAATAAAAGAAAATGAATTAATATTGGTTAATCTTAATAGAAATTAACCCCGAAAGCGTTGGGATTTAACAATTATGAGTTTTGTATATATTTTAAAGAAACTACGAGAACAACGATTAGAAAAAGAAGAATCAGAAAATATTTTAGGTCAAGTAATTAAAAATTAAAAATCTGAAACAAATAATAATAAAGACAGCGATAGTGATAGTGATAGTGATAGCGATAGCGATACAATAATTAATGAAATGGAACATGATGATACAACTATTAAATTATTTATTGGAACTAATTTAGTAGGTTCTTACAATCTTATAGACATATTTTAATCTGAATTAAAAGAACAAGGTTTAGATTTTGAAGAATATAAAAATAGTATTATATGTACTGGTTCAAAAAGTTAATCAATGACTGATTTTGATGTAAATGTTTTATATAACGTTGGAGATATTGGAATTAATACGACAGATGGGGAAGGATTTGGATTATGTAATTTTGAACAAGGGTGTTTAGAAATTCCATAAGTTGTAATATTAACAGGTGGGTTTAGAGATTTTATTGACTCTAAATGGTGTAAATGGGCACCACCTTCTACAAAATATTATAGAAATATTGGAAGTGGTGATGGAATTTATGGAATAGCAGAAACCTGTGATTATAAAGAATATGCAAATTGTGTATTGGAATATATTAAAGATTCAAAATTAAGGTAATAGCATGGAAAAAAATTCAAAGAATTTTGTTTGAAAAACTTTAATTGGGATGATATATCTTAACATTTAATTAAAAATATCAATCATTTACTAAATAATGAACCATATGAAATTTTAAGACAAAGAGAATTTACTGAATTCTGTGATACGCCAACATAAGAGATTGTTGATTATTATTATAAGAATTGTGTGAAAGAATGTATTTATTGTGGAACAAATAATTAAGAAGTTCTTTTTATTAAAAAGGAATTGGAATACTAAAAAACATAATAACAAATTGAAGTATAAAAAGAAGATAAAGACACTTAAACGGATATACATGTTATGTAATAAGAAGAAAAATTATCTGAACAAGATTAAGAACAAGATTAATCATAAGAAAATAAAATTTAAATAGAAGAAGATTAAGAAGAAAGTGAATATGAAGAATATGAAGTGACTGATTCGGAAGCAGATACAGAAACCGAAACAGATTCTGAATCGGAAACATGAGTTTTATATTTTTTTTAAAGTTATTTTAATTTATTTTATAATTTATTATAATCAAGTAGTCATTACATCGTTTGTGGTTGGTTTTACAAACAAAGAAGAAGATTAATATGGTGATTATGAAGGTTGAGAAAATTCAGTTTTATATTCATCAATCGGTGCTAAAAATCTTTATTGACGATTAAAATATATACTAAATACTATTAATAATGTAAATGTTGAAAAGAATAAATAGTTTTTATTATGCACATTAAATGCTTGTTATGTAATTATTCTCTTATTTGTCTATATTAAATATCCTATTAAAAATTATGATAAAATATAATAAATAATGTATTGTATTATAAATATTATTAATTAATTTTATCCTAATGTTTTTATTGTATAATATTGATTGTCAATTTTTTAAAACTTATACAATACATATAAAAACAATGATATTAATAAAAACATAGTTAATAATTATATAAAATCCATAAGTGTGTTATAAAACATAAACTTTCTGAATTTATTTTCAAAATTAAATAAATTGAATTTATTTTTGGATGATGGAATATTATATTTATATGATTATTTTAATTCTGTTTAATCATTGTTTGTTAATTTTAATGCATATTTTGAAGTTACATAATATTGCACAATAATTCTAAATATCAATAATACAATGTTAATATATAGAAAAGTGTTTGTTGGAAACTATTATATAAATTATAATAGTTTTTCTCTAATCAACGAATTATCAATCATAATTATATATTTCTTTTTTTAATATTTAAAATATATTTTTGTATTTATTTATATTGTATTATTACTATAAAAATAGTAATTTTTAAAAAAAATCAAAATAATAAATTAATTATAATAGAACCAATATAATATACATCTATATGATATGTATATTCTTATAATCTCAATATTGAATGTTTGGGAATAAATATACTATAATATATTAAGAATACTATTTTAAATATAATACTTTTTACAAATTTAATAATATCTTAATCGGTTTCTAAATTAATAAATTATAAAAAGTTATAGTTTGATTGTATTTTATTTTTAATTTTTTAATTAAACCCAAAAATTAATGCAATTGTTATAAATTAAAATATAATATTTTAAATTAGATACTGTATTAATTTTTTTTTATAAAGTTTGGTAGTGTTTTTAATATACTCTCTATAATAATAATATTATAATATATCTGTAAATAAAAATATTGTAGGTTTTTTAAATTATACCATTTTGAATTATTTTAATTTTAAATCATATAAAAAGTATCATTAAAATACTAATTAACATTATTTTATTTTCTAAATCATTTAAATAATAAATCATTTCATTTTTGGGAATTTCATATATGTTTGGATATTATTTATTTTGATAATTTTTAAGAGATTATTATAACATAAATACTAATAAAAATTAACTAATAAATAGTGTAAATAAAATTAACATAAAATTATTTGTAATATTTATACTGTTTCCTTATTTTTCAAATATCATAGGAAATAGATTTAAAATAGTATCAATAGGTTTTATATTTTCTACTTCTTATTACATTTAAATTTTAGTTTTATCTTCTGCTGGAACAAGACCAGAATCCACAATTTATGAAGTAATTTTGCCATCTTTTTAATCTATTGATTATATTATTATAGGTTTTTGATAATTTCCAATATTACTATACAATACAGTATTAAAATATACAAATGTTATAATCATACCACAAATAGAAAATATACTTGTAATTGGTAGCAAGAACATTAAAGAAGTAAAATTAAAATTAATATAATATATTTATTGTTTATCAAACTTATATTTTTTTTCTTTTATAAATTTTTTAATATAAATATTTGATAATAAAAATATTGTTTTTACTGATATTAAAACAATTGTTAAAAACAATATTTTTTAACTATATTGTTAAGTTTCTAATTATTTTTTTAGATTTTAAGTTATATTTTAATGCATCATAATAAATTAAAAATAAATAATATATTTTCTTATATTTTAATATAATTATATAAATTAATCATTTTTTCAATAAAATATCTCATAATCCATATACAAGTAAAGCAATTGTTCCAATTATATATGAAATTGTTTTATATGTGTATCCTGCCGAATTTTCTTCATTATTGTTTTCTGTAATATTATATTCTTTATTTACACTTGAATATTCTGAAAGTTTTTAATTGTCATTTAAAGCATTTTCAAGAATTTTAATTTCTTCTTTTGTAATTTTGGTTTCAGATACTTATAGTAAATTTCTTAATTCATTAATGTTTTTTTCTTATTC
>JACCDI011202414.1_pt1 | contig 19785 bp, 22 predicted proteins | sample 7442791 | NCBI WGS metagenome assembly JACCDI01 (sample SAMN15323434, study PRJNA562643) | freshwater metagenome | isolation source: river surface water | place: USA:Blue River Watershed | collected 2017-08-15
CGATGGAGAACGAGCGCAAGCCCGAGCCCCCGGGCTCATTCAAGGGCGGTGCCATCGTGTTGCTGACCGATGGCCGCAGGACGGCGGGCCCCGACCCTTTGTGGGCGGCGCAAAAAGCAGCCGACTTGGGCGTGCGCGTTTACACCGTGGGGTTTGGCACACCCAATGGCTTCATTCCTGGTTTTGAGGGCTCTTCGTTTTATGCCCAAGTGGATGAAGAGTCCCTCAAATCGGTCGCCAAAATCACAGAGGCCGAGTACTTCAAAGCGGCCTCGGCCAATGACTTGAAAAAAGTCTATGAGCACCTGTCCAACCAGTTCACCTTGGAAAAAAGAGACACCGAAATCTCTTCGCTGTTGGCCGGCGCGGCTTTGCTCTTGATGCTGCTGGCCTTTGCCTTGTCGGCCCTGTGGTTCCGCATGGGCCCTGCGGGACCGCAGCAAGCCTTTCGCCGCGCGTAAATTTGTCAGGACCCATTCAATGGGGTCGGGGGCCTCAACGCTGCATGCGCAAGGCTTGGGTGGCCGTTTCATCTAAAACCAAGCGAACGCCTAAAGACCCTGTGCCCGCACGCACAGGAAACTTTCGCAGGCCAATTTCGATGTGCTGAATGGCAGAGTGCTGGGCGCACGCATGGGCAATGCGCGTGATCAGGCGCTCTTGGGTTTCGTAGTGACCGTCTGCGGCCAATCGGTCAATCTCGACAATCAAGGGGTCGTAGTCAAACACCTGCGACATGCCATCGTGCTCAATCACGACTTGATCGACCGAAATGCCGAGGGTCAGATCCAGCAGATGCACATCTGGCCGCGTGTCGTGGGGGCCGTAGGTGCCGATGTCGGTGGTGAGATGCAAATCGCGCAGCTCAATGACGGCGGTGCTGCCTGATTTCATGCTTCCACCTTTTGTGTGACCCATTTCAACAGACCCTCGCTGGATTCTTCGATCAAGTCCAAGACCTGCTCAAACCCTTGCTCGCCACCGTAATAGGGGTCGGGGATCACCGAGGCGGATGTGGTTTGCAAAAACTCAGCCAAGCCCCGAATCTTGTGTTGGTGCTGTGCAGGGCAACGCTCTTCGAGCAGGGCGCGGTTGTCCCAGTCCATCGTCAACAGCAAATCAAACTCTTCAAAGTCTGTGTCAACCACCACGCGTGCCCTTAAGTGCGACAGGTCATAGCCCCTTTTTTGCGCATGCATTTGGCTGCGCGCATCGGGCGGTGAGCCGGGGTGGTCGTTGTGTGTGCCCGCGGAATCCACTTTGACTTTGTGCAGCAAACGGCGCTCAGCCAATTTGTGGTGAAACACCGCTTCGGCCGTGGGGCTGCGGCAGATGTTGCCCATGCAGACAAACAAAATTTTGAATTCAGGGTGGTTCATGAACGAGAGATCAAATACGGCGAGCCAAAACCACGGCCATGGATGATCCGAAGCCAACCATCCAGCACCAAGCACGCAACAACAAGCCGATGTGTTCGCCCGCCAGCGCGGCAGACTCGTCGCGATGGTGTTGCTCGTCGGCTTGGCACCGCAGCAAAAGCGGCAACAAACCATGCGGATCACCCGATGCTTGCAAATGGTCGATTTGTTGCTGGTAATGGTGGTCCACAAAGGTCTCTACAGCCGCGATCGTGGCGTAAACGGCGCGGCGACCAAACAGGGCCGGCAAAGCACCCGTCAGCCATCCGGCACATCGCCAAGGCCCCAGCAGCAGGCTTTGCTGTGATGGCGGCAACCAATCGGTCACTTCATTTAAGTGGTCGGATTCTGTGGCGCCATGGGCTTGGGCAAATTGGATCAGCTCAACATCGCCACGCCATTGGGCCACTGTTTCAATGCCTTTGTAAATGTAGACCGCACCTGTCTCGCCAGCATGGTCAGAGCGCAGCTCGCGGAGCAAATAAGGCGACAACGGGGAGGTTAAGACGGGCATCAACTTGGCGTGAAATAAGGCGGGGCGGCTTCAGAATCGCTCGGGGCAGGATATTCAAATGCGCCTCAGGCCGTGATCGGCCAAGTGCTTTCTCCCTCATGCGGGCTTGGGCATTGCGGTCGGCAGGGCGGACGCTGACAAGCGCTCAGCCTGCAAAGGTGGTTTCCGGCAATCCTCGGATGCCCGGCAAATGGATGGCGAAAAGTGAGCCAGACAGGGGGGCCGCGCGCAATGCTTCTTCGTTGAGACGAACGGAGGCGCTGGTTACGTACAACGTGTCCAGGTCTGGACCACCAAAACAGCAACTGGTGGGGCGAGGCACGGGCATGCGGATGCGAAGCAATTCTTCGCCCTGAGACGAGTAGCGCGAAATGCGCCATGCATCCCAGATAGCGACCCACAGACAGCCTTCTTCGTCCACCGTCAAGCCGTCTGGTGTGCCGTCGTTAACACCCAGTGTGATCAAACTGCGACGATTGGAAATGCTGCCACTCAAGAGGTCGAAATCGTAAACATAGATGGTCCGACGCATGGTGTCTGTGAAGTACATGCGTTTGTTGTCGGGGCTCCATCCCAAGCCGTTTGCCACGGTGAAGCCTGTGTCCATTTTTTTCCATGCGCCATCGGGATCCACTCTGAACAAGTTGCCTCGATTGGCGGCGGTGCTCATGTCCAGTGAACCCACCCAAAGTCGTCCCATCCGGTCACACTTGCCATCGTTGTAGCGGTTGCCAGGGCGGTCAGACTCGGGGTGGCACAGTAACGTGAGCCGTTTGGTGGTGTCGTCAAAGGTCATCAAGCCACCGGGCGTGGCAACCAACAGTCCGCCCGTGGCTTTGGGGATGGCCAGACTGACCATGGTACCCAGCTTGACTTCAGAATCTTGGCCGGTGCTGGTATCAAAACGGTGAATCGATGGTGTGAGGATGTCGACCCAATACAAAGCACCATCGCGGGGTGACCAGCATGGCCCCTCACCCAACAATGATCGGTTCTCGCTCAAGCACTGCACTTCAAAGTTGTCGGTGACTTGAGGAACTCCCTTGGGCTGTATGGACATAACTTGACCCCCCGCGTTGTGCGAGATGGTGCGCGCGGAACCAATCAAGGTGGGGGACAGGTGGTGGGCTTGTGCCTCACTCATGCGTTCTAGACTTGAACTAACGCACACGGCTCCAATGGGTCGTCCTTCAATGTCAAAAATCGGGGCGGCCACTCCGACCACATCGTCCGCATGTTCGCCATACTCAATGGCATAACCACGGGCGCGGGTCAGGTCCAGCTCGCTGCGCAGTTCTTGCAAGTGGGTGATCGTGCGATTTGTGTAGGCTTCCATGGGCAACGCTTGCAGCAAGGTGAGCTGCCGCTGCGGGTCCAGGTAGGCCAAGATGGCTTTGCCAACCGCTGTGGCGTGCAGGGGCAGGCGCAACCCCACTTTTGACTTTTCACTGGTCTCGCGTGCCGCCTGTTCGCTGGCTACCAGCACCACACTGTTGCCATCTAAAACCGCCAAAAGCGTGGTTTCAATCAAGGTGTCCCGCAGTCGGACCATTTCATCTTGAGCGGCCAGCCGCAAATCAAAGTCGCTCCACACCTCGTGTGCCAATTCCAACAATCGAAAACCGAGTCGGTAAGTTTTTGTGTAGGGGTCGTGGCGTAACAAACCTTCACGCATGAGAGTGGCGAGGATGCGGTGCAGCGTGGCCTTGGGCAGGTTGGCCGTGCGCAACAGCTCGGTGAACGTCATTGGGTTGCGGGCTGATGAAACGATGTTCAGCAACCCCATGGCTTTTTCGAGCACTCCAACACCCGCGCCTGCGACAGCCACTGAGCCAACTGGCTCTTCGGTTTTTTTTGCAGGGGAGGTGGTTTTGACCATGGTTTTTTTTCAAATTGCCGATCTGCTGGCGCAAAAGACAAGTTTCATTCAAAGAAACCAAGGTCATGCTGCGGGCGCTGGACGGCGTGTTTTTTGTCAAGGATTGGATTTTACGCAGCTTAAATGGAACAAAACGGCCGGACAACCCTTTGTTTGGTCAAGGGTTTGCCCCAATAGATGGAACTCATCTCTGCATAAATAATCCATTCTGCCATTTTGTTCCATTGAATGGAAATAACCTAGGAGACACGACATGCTATCCAGAAGACAGTTCACTCAATCACTTGCTGCAACTGCTGCCCTGGGCGGCGGATCTGTGTGGGCGCAAGCCAAGACCTTGACCTACGTTGGATGGTCGCAAGACGAGGCGGCCAGCAAACCCACGCTGACGGCCATGTTTGATGCGTATCGAGCTGGCAATGCCGATACAAAGCTCGAAGTGATCGGATTCCCTTGGGGGCAAATGCAGCAAAACGTGTTGCTGCGCATGCGCTCGGGGCAACCGTTGGATGTGGTTCAACTGGCCGAGCGTTGGTTGCCTCAGTTCGCCAGCACCGGCAAATTGGCCGACTTGACCGAGGTGTATGGCAAAGGTCAATTGGAAAAGTTGATCAGTCCCGGTGTGCTCAAGTTGGGCAGTTATCGCGGTAAGCAAAATGGTTTGCCTTGGACTGCCGGCTCGATTGGCATGGTCGCCAATGCCAAAGTGCTTAAAGATGCGGGTATTGCGGCACCACCCAAAACAGTGGATGCCTTCATTGAGGCACTTAAGGCGATCAAAAAATCTCAGCCCCAAAGCGTGCCATACGCCATGACTACGAAGAACAACAACTCTTTGAGTCCTGATTTTCAGGTTTGGTTGTGGACTTTTGGGGGACAACTTTTCGACGACAAAGGCAAGGTGGTGGTCAACAGTCCCGCGGCAGTTCGGGCACTGACTTTCATGACCGACTTGGTGAAAGACGGGTTGGCAGCCAAAGACATCGACCGTCCCGATGCGCGTCGTATGTATGGCCAGAACCAAACGGGCTTCTACCACGATGCGCCACTTGCGCGTGGCTTTGCGCGCAGTAACTCAGGCAAGGGCGTTGAATTTGATCCCTTGGTCGTGGCCATGGCCACGCCGGTGCTCAAGGCCGGTGACACTCCGCAGTCATTTGCTTGGGGGCATTTGCTGACCATGTTCAATGATGGAAAGGCCGTGCCCAATCTTCAATCGCCACAGGCCAAACTCGCCAGCCATTTGGCTTTGAGTGATGCCAATCAATTGCGATACTTCAAAGAGCAGGGTTTGTTCCCAGTCACCAACAGTGCGCTGGCGCAATTGACCAATGATCCGTATGTGTCAGCTTGGACAGCGGCATCTCGGTATGCCGAGCGCGACGAGGTGTCTCAGTGGACCACCTCTGCGGACCCTGTGACAATCATTGGCGAAGAGGTGCAAGGGGCATTGTTGGGACAAAAAACACCTCAGGCGGCAGTCGAAAACATGGGCAAACGACTTGAGGCCAAGATGGCCGAACTGGCAAAAGCTTGACCATGAATGCCTAAAGTGAAAGCCATCGCACGCCGCGGCAGTCTGAAAGCGCAGGAGCGTCGCACCGGTTTCTTTTTGCTGGTGCCCGCACTGGTGGCCTTTATGGCCATCATCCTGCTGCCTTTCTTGCAATCGTTGAAGTTGTCGTTCTACAAGTTCACGATCGAAATGGAGCGGCCGGCTTTCATCGGCTTAGGTAATTTTGGACGGTTGTTGAGTGATCCAGGGACCGCCACTGTCTGGCTGAATACGCTGGTTTTTGTGGTGGTCACCACTGGGCTCACGTTTGTATTGGGCTTGGCTTGGGCGCTGATGATGAATCAATCCTTCAAGGGCCGAGCTTTTGTGCGCGCTGCTTCATTGTTGCCCTGGGTGTTGCCCACCACCGTGACCGCATTTTTGGCAGCTTGGATTTTCAATGGCCAGTACGGTGTGTTGAATGCTGTGTTGCTGCAGTTGGGGCTCATCAGTGAGCCCATCACTTGGCTCGCGGAAGAAAGAGGGGCCATGGCCGCGGTCATTTTGACCAAAGCTTGGCTTTCTGTGCCGCTTTTCATGGCTTTTTTTCTGGCGGGGTTGCAAGGCGTGTCGCAAGACCAAGTGGACGCTGCACGGGTCGATGGATGCGAAAACTTGGGTGTATTGCGGTACGTGGTGCTGCCCCATTTGGCGCCGACCATGATCATCGTCACCATCTTGGGAGCCATGGGCAACTTGCAAGCATTTGATGTCATTTATGCGCTGACTCAAGGGGGCCCTATCAAGGCCACCACCATGTTGTCAGTCGAAGTTTACAAGCAGGCTTTTCAAAATTGGGACATGGGAACCGCTTGCGCGGTGGGTGTCTTGTGGTTCATCACGATTGCCATCCCCACCGGCTTTTATTTGCGTATCTTATTCAAGCGAGAGAGCTGAAGCACCATGTTGACCCTGCTGAACTGGAGAGCACGTGCCATTTTTTGGACGATTTTTGTCGTGATTTCTGGTTTTTTATTCTTGCCCTTGATCTGGATGATGCTGACTTCGATCAAGCCAGAGAGCGAAGTGTTTGTGCGTATCCCAACGATCTGGCCACAAATTCCCACGCTGGCCAATTACACCCAATTATTTAGCCGAGGCGATATGGTGGTTCAGCTGAAAAACAGCTTGATCACCGCGGGCGGGGGCGCATTGCTGACAGTTTTTTTGGCGACCTATGCCGCCTACAGTTTTGCAAAGTTTCGCTACCGCGGACGCAAGCCACTCATGTTTTTGATGCTGTCCGCACAAATGTTTCCATTTGCCATGATGCTCATCAGCCTCTACCCCATGCTGCAGTGGGCCAATTTACTCAACACCCATGTTGGGCTGATCGTGGCCTACATCATCTTGGCATTGCCCAGCGGCACGTACATGCTGTACAGCTATTTTGTGAATATTCCCACTGAAATCATCGAGGCCGCCCGCGCAGATGGCGCAGGAGAGTTGTACATTCTTCATCGCATCGTTCTGCCACTGGCAATGCCGGCTTTGGTCACGGTGGGGCTTTATTCGTTTATGTGGGCATGGAACGATTTGCTCTTCTCACTGACTCTCATCACCAAACCAGAGTTGCGTACTGTGGGGCCTGGCCTACTGCTCAGTTACATTGGCGAAAGCAAAAGTGATTGGGGCGGCGCCATGGCGGCATCCATTGTGAGTTCATTGCCAGTGGTGATTGGATTTGCATTTTTGCAGCGCTTCTTTATTCAAGGGCTCACGGCAGGGGCCGTCAAATCATGAGATTGCAAAACAAGGTCGCCATCATCACGGGTGCCGGGCGAGGCATTGGGGAAGCCATTGCGACCACATTTGCCGCTCAGGGCTGTCAAGTCATCGCCGTTGAGCGTGATGTTGAAGCGGCTGCTGCCCTGCGAATGAAGTTGCCCGAGCACGAGGTGGTCGAACTCGATGTGACCGTCCGTCAAGGATTGTTGGACTTGGTTGACACGACCTTAAAGCGGTTTGGCTCGATTGACATCTTGATTAACAATGCGGTGGCCTACACCGATCGCCCTGTCCACAGTTGCACAGATGCGGAATGGGAAGACACCATTGATTCAGCACTTTCCAGCGTCTTTCGCGCGATTCGGGCCGTTTTGCCGCACATGATGGAAACCCGACGAGGCAGCATTGTCAACATGGCTTCTGTCAACCAAATTGTGGCAAATCCCCACTTGGCGGCTTACACCGCTGCCAAGGGAGGCATTCATGCACTCACCAAACAAATTGCAGTGGAATATGGCCCTTATGGCATACGTTGCAATGCAATTTCTCCTGGTCTGATCTTGACGGAGAGAACCCTGCAGGGTCGCTCTGCCGCAGATTTGCGCTTGGATCGCGAGGCCTATCCTATTGGACGCGTGGGCAAACCACAGGATGTGGCCAACGCGGCACTCTACTTGGCTTCCGATGAGGCCGACTTCATCACGGGAGTGGATTTGCCGGTCGACGGTGGTCTGACCTCCCTGGCCCCCTCTGCATTGACTTCACCCAAGATTAGAAAGTGGTGGGGTCGCCAGCCAATACAACTCTCTGACGAATAAACCTATGTCGCAAGCTTTTGAAAAAGCCATTTCGGGTGTTTTCCCGGTGTTGCCCACCCCCTTTGATGCGCAATTGAGCCCTGACCGTGAGGGCTTAAAAACTCTGGTGCGTTATCTGCTGCGCAGCGGCGTGGATGGCATGACATACCCCGGTGTGGCGAGTGAGTTTGCACAACTTACCCAGGAAGAGCGCTTGGAGTTAACTCAACTCGTGCTCAACGAGGTGGCGGGGCGGGTGCCTGTGGTTGCCGGTGTTTCCAGCGACGACTTTGCCATTACAAAGGCGTTGTCACTGTCTGCGTCTGCCGCTGGTGCAGCCGCACTCATGGTGGCCGCACCGGCAGGTCTCAAGACGGCAGCAGAGCAGGTGGAGTATTTTCGACAGTTGGCCAGTACCGTACCGGGAACGGCCATCATGTTACAAAACGTGCCACCTCCGGTGGGGGCCGGTCTGGACCCAGAAGTGGTCGTGCAAATCTTGCAGTCGGTACCTGCGGTCAGGTATGTCAAAGAAGAAGCAATGCCCAGTGGTCAGCGATTGACAGTCATCCGTCAATTGGCTCCCGCTTCATTGCAGGGTGTTTTTGGCGGTGCTGGTGGTCGTTACATCACCGATGAATTGCGCCGAGGGGCCGCTGGGACCATGCCCGCCATTGAATTAGCAGAGGTGCATGTGGCGCTGTTTGCAGCCCATCGCAAAGGAGATGCCGACACGGTACGCCATCTTTTCACCCGCATGTTGCCCATCTTGAACATACAAGCGGTTTTTCGCTGGTCGCTGACCAAATTTGTGCTGCAGCACCGCGGCCTGATTCAGCAGGCGGGTCAACGGATTACAGGGCCTCGGTTGGATCCGTTGGACCAACAAGATGTGGTCGCATTTTTGGCCGACTTAGAAGACCTGTTGTTACCGCAGACCGAGCTGGCACAGTGCCATACCGTTTCTTTGAAAGAACGACATGGCACAGCTTGATTTGCAAGGGATTGTTAAAAGTTTTGCTGACACCACCGTCATCCACGGCGTGGACCTGACGGTTGCTGATGGCGAGTTTTGTGTGTTTGTGGGGCCATCTGGGTGTGGCAAGTCCACACTATTGAGGATGATTGCAGGGCTTGAAGAGTGCTCTGGTGGCACGATCTTGATGGATGGTCAAGACGTTACGGACCAACAACCTGCCAAGCGCGGGATTGCCATGGTGTTCCAGTCTTATGCCTTGTATCCACACATGACGGTCCGTGAAAACATGGGCTTTGGCTTGAAGATTGCAAAGGTGGCGCAAAAAGAGATTGACGCCAAGGTGGACGCTGCTGCCAAGACGCTTCAAATTGAACACTTGCTGAAGCGCCGCCCAAAAGACCTCTCGGGTGGGCAGCGACAACGCGTTGCGATTGGTCGCGCGATTGTGCGTGCGCCGCGCATGTTTTTGTTTGACGAGCCCCTCTCCAATTTAGATGCAGCTTTGCGCGTAGAGATGCGAATCGAGTTGGCGAAAATCAAGTCTCAACTGAATACCACGGTGGTGTACGTCACGCATGACCAAGTGGAAGCCATGACGTTGGCCGACAAAATTGTTGTATTGAGAGATGGCCATATAGAGCAAGCCGGCCGCCCTTTGGAGTTGTATGCGCGACCAGCCAACCAATTTGTCGCCGGATTTATTGGGTCACCCAAAATGAATTTCATATCCACTCAGGTGCGATCGCATGCCGCCGGTGAGCTGCACCTATCTTTGCCAGACGACAGTGTCTTGAGGCTGCCATGCCAGCAAATGGTGGCAGCCGGCACGCCATTGGTGCTCGGCGTGCGCCCCGAGCATTTGCATGTGACGACAGGCTCCGGCAGCGGTTTACAAGGGGAGGTGGTCGTAGCCGAACGTTTGGGTGGCGAAACCTTTTTTCATGTTCGGGTTTCTGACAAAACAGTGATTGCCAAGGCAGATGGAGAATGCTCAATCCAAGTGGGCGAACGTGTGAGCATGCGGTTTGACACCAGTCAAGCTCATGTTTTTGTTCCTGAAGGGCCTCGTTTGTCTTGATGTACCGCATATTCTTGACAGCATGAACCGAATGAACTCCATTTCGAGCATGAAACATCTACCGAAAATTGAAAAGGTCGAGACCTTTATCGTTTCTATTCCGCGGGATACGCCATATCTAGGTGCCTTGGGACCTGGGGAAAAAATCAATGCCAAAGGCTATTTGGTGCGCCAAGGGAACGGCACTATTTATCCCACCACCGACCGATCTGTATTGATCAAGATCACGGCAGAGGACGGCACGGTGGGCTGGGGGGAAACCTACGGCATCATTGCACCCAAAGCAGTGACCAGCATCATCGACGATGTGCTGGGGCCTGAACTGGTGGGGCGTGAGGCCAGTGATCCCGTGGTTATTCAAGAGGACCTGTACAACCTGATGCGGGTTCGGGGCTGTTTTGGCGGTTTTTACGTAGACGCCATTGCGGGAGTGGACATTGCCGTCTGGGATTTGTTTGGCAAGCTGGTCGGTATGCCGGTGGTCAAGCTTCTCGGTGGACAGCGCCAGTCTCGCATCCCTGCCTATGTGTCTGGCCTGCCTGGTGGGTCCTTGGAGCAAAGGCTTGAGGTGGCGCGTTCATTTATGGCCAAGGGTTTTGACGCTTTTAAGTACCACTCTGTGGTGTCCTTTGATGGCATTGTTCGCGAAATGCGGGTGCTGCGTGAAGGTCTGGGGCCCGACGTCAGTCTGATGGTGGACTTGCATTGGAAATTCACTGCACAAGAAGCTATCCAGCTGATCGAGCAGCTCATGCCCTATCGCCCTTATTTTGTGGAGGCACCTTGTCAGCCTGAAGACATAGAGGGGCAGGCTCATGTGGGCGCGCTCATCAAGGTGCCATTGGCGTTAGGTGAAGAGTGGCGCACGGTCTATGAGTACCGCCCCCGCATGGAGCGGCGAGCCATGTCGATCGTGCAGCCAGAGATGGGCCACATCGGTCCAAGTCAGTTCATGCAAATTGGCCGTATGGCCAATGCCTTCCACATGAAGGTGATTCCGCACGCCAGCATCGGGGTGGGCATTTACCAAGCAGCCAGCCTTCATGCGGCGGCAGCCTTGCCCAATTGCCCCATGCACGAGTACCAACACTCGGTGTTTGACAGAAACCTCCAACATGTCGTCACTGGTATGCGCTGTGAGGCGGGTGCTTTTGTACTGCCTGAGGGACCCGGATTGGGCATTGAGCCTGCTGAGTCGCTTTGGCAGTTTGTGTGTTCGAAAAATTCCGATTGATTTCATTCTGAAGAAAAAGGAGTTCACCATGTTGAAAAAGTCTTGCCAAATTCTGTTGGGATTTATGACCCTGTTGTGGGTTGCTGTGTGGCCGGTCAATGCCCAAGATGTTTATCCGAACAAGCCCATTCGACTCATCGTTCCCGTGCCGCCTGGGGGGGCAGCTGATGCGATGGCGCGCTTGGTGGCCGATCATTTGCAGGCCAAATGGGGCCAGCCTGTGGTGGTGGACAACAAGCCTGGAGCAGCGTCGGCAGTAGGACTCGGGCTACTGGCCAAAGCGCCGGCCGATGGCTACACCTTGGGCATGGGCAACATTGCTGCCAACGCGATCAACCCGGCTTTGCAACCCGCCTTGTCGCCCTATCACCCGGTGAAAGACTTTGCAGCGGTCTCGCTGATTGGCATTACGCCATTGGTCTTGGTTGTCAATGCCGAGAAGGTGCCCGCAAAAACCATTCCAGAGTTCATTGCTTATGTGAAGGCCAACCCTGGAAAAATTGCTTATGGTTCTTCTGGAACGGGCTCTTCGTTGCACATCGGCATGGAGTTGTTTTTGCAGAAAACCGGTTTATCCATGATCCACGTGCCTTACAAAGGTTCGGCACCGATGATGACCGATTTGTTAGGCGGCCAAGTGGTTGCAGCCATGGATGCGGCAGCTACTTCATGGCCACAAGTTCAGTCTGGAAAACTCCGCGCCTTAGGTGTCGCCAGTTCTGAGCCCGCGTTTTTTGCGCCGGAGTTGCCCTTGGTCAGAGATGTGGTGAAAGGTTTTGATGTCAAGCCTTGGCATGGCCTCATGGCACCGGCCGGAACACCTCCTGCCATTGTCAATAAATTGTCTGACGAGTTGCGCGTCTTTTTGCGTACACCTGCCGCGCAAGCCAAGCTGCAAGAAAAAGGGGTCGTGCGCGTGGGGTCGAGTGCAGCAGAGTTTCAGGCCTTTATGGGCAGCGAGTTTGAGCTATACAAAAAAATTATCCAAGAAGCCGGAATCAAGCCGGATTAAGCCTAACCGCTGTAAATAGGAAAACCATGGACCCGATGCAAATTGTGGCGTTGCGCCACTGGAAAGTGGGAATGCCTTTCAATCAGGCCTTGCATTGGGGTTCAGGAAAGCGCCCAGCGGCCACGCGTCTGATTGTTGAAATCACCTTGGCCGACGGAACAAAGGGTTATGGCGAAACCATTTGTCTGCTTGAATTCATTGAGCCGGTGCTGGTGAACACTATTTTCCCAATTGCTCTGCAACACTGCGCCCAAGACGTGGAGCGATTTACCCGCCATGTATTGGGGGCTGGTTTTTATCACCACAAGCGTGCGGCTGTGATGGCCATGGCAGCAGTGGAAATGGCGATGTGGGATGCACGGGCGCGTTCGCTGGAACAGCCCTTGTCGTCTTTGTGGGGTGGCGTTTTTCGGCAACAGGTTGAAGTGTCGGCCTATTTGTTTGGCACAGATGCGCAGTCACTCACGGCGCGCGCCAATGAGTTTTTGGATGCTGGTTACCGCAGCTTTAAAGTCAAGATCGGCATGGACAAAGTGTCCGACATTGGTAATGTGGAGGCGGTCAAAAGCGCGATCGGAGATATGCCTTTGCGCGCCGATGTCAATGGTGCTTGGACCCCGGGCACTGCCAAGCGCATGTTGGAGCGCTTGCGTTCTTACGACTTGCAATACATCGAACAACCGCTGGAGTTGGATGACCTGCAAGGACATGTTGAGCTCCGTCGTATGCAACCCGTGCCAATCGCTCTGGATGAATCGGCCTATACCTTGGCCGACGTGGGCAACATTGTGCGGGCAGGCGCCGCGGATGTGATATTGCTTGATCCCCATGAAATAGGGGGCTTGTGGCAAACCATCAAAGCAGCTGCCATTGCCGAATCGGTGGGCATCCCCGTGACGCTGCACAGCGGGGGAGAGCTGGGTTTTTCTCAAGCCGCCTATATCCACTTGGCAGCCACCATTCCCAATATGTCAGTCTCAATTGACTCTGAACGACATTATTTGTCTGACGATGTGGTCAACGATCCGCCCATGTTGATCGATGGCGCATTTGCACCGCCTAAAGGGGTGGGATTGGGGGTGCATCCCAACTTCGAGAAGATAGAACGCTATCAAACCTCGCAAATTCAAGGGGCCTATCTTGACGCATCAAGACCCGGCTGGTTCTCTACCAAACCTGCTTATTGACCACCATGACCACTCCACACCTCATTGCCCTGGATTGGGGAACCTCGAATCTGCGGGCCAGTCTGCTGGATGGACAAGGAAACGCCATAGAAAATCGCAGCGCTCCGGGGGGCGTGATGGCAGTCAAAGACCGCCAGTTTAGTGCGGCGCTGCTGGCACTTTGTGGCGATTGGGTGCGCCAATTTTCTTGCCCTTTGGTTGCCAGTGGCATGATTGGCAGTCGCCAAGGCTGGCGGGAAGCCCCTTACCTCGACTGCCCAGCCCATTTGTCGCAGGCCGCTCTTGCACTCACTGCGGTTGAACTCCAAGATCCTCAACTAGGCGATGTTGCGCGTCAATTGCACATTGCACCGGGTCTGCGCTGTGTCGAGTCGAATGGCCAATTTGATGTGATGCGAGGCGAAGAGATTCAGATTTGGGGAGCCGATGTGGCGCCGAACAGCTTGTGCGTTCTTCCTGGTACGCACAGCAAATGGGCTTGGGTGGGAAGCGGTGGAGAAATTTCTCGATTCCAAACCTACATGACAGGCGAGTTGTTTGGTCTGCTGACGAAACATGGAATTCTTGGTCGTTTGATGACATTCGGCACCCTTTGCAAAGATGACTTTGTCACTGGTGTGCGAGTCGGACTGTCTTCTCCATCACAGGCCACCCATGTGATTTTTTCAGCTCGAACTGCGGGTCTCATGGGCACCATACCTGCCCAAGGCTTGCCGGACTATTTGTCTGGGGTATTGATTGGCATCGAGCTGGGCAGTGCTCTGACAGCAGGGGCTGAAGGGGCCCAATCAGGAATCACCTTGATTGGCGATGACGATTTGTGTTGGCGATATGAGTTGGCGTTTGAGCTTTTGGGCGTTCCTACTCGTCGAGCACCCGATGGCGCCACGACCCGAGGGCAATGGCGTGTGGCACAAGCAAGCCCTTTGATGGCGTACGCGCAAGCCTGACCAAAGCCATGAAGACCATCCATGAAGGCTTGAGACAAGTTCGGCAAGTGCCACTGGTGGCCATTTTGCGGGGTCTAGATGTGGTCAGCGCCGAGGCTGTTGGCCTTGCGTTGTACGAGAGTGGTTTTCGAATTTTGGAAGTGCCGTTAAATCGAGCCGGCGCCTTGGATTGCATCGAAAGACTCATTCAAGTTTTGCCTGACGATACCTTGGTCGGTGGCGGAACCATGTTGACAATTGCTGATGTTCACGCGGTGTATGCGGTCGGCGGACGTTTGATGGTGGCACCCAATTGCAACCCTGCTGTCATTGCTGAAGCCGCTGCGCATGGCATGGTTTGTGCGCCGGGTGTGGCCACGCCCACAGAGGCTTTTGCAGCGCTTGAGGCAGGTGCCAGTGCTCTTAAAATTTTCCCTGCCGAGATGGTGGGATGTGCAGGCTTGAAGGCCATGAAATCGGTTTTGCCTGCCGATGTGGAGGCTTGGCCTGTGGGCGGTATCACCCCTGAAAGCATGCGCGCATGGCGCTTATCTGGGGCGACGGGCTTTGGCATTGGCAGCCATCTTTATGCGCCGGGGTCTTCCGTGAGCGAAGTGCTGAGAAAAGGGCAACAGTATGTTCATGCTTGGCAGTCGTCCTTGGCGTCCTGAGCCCGTCAGAGGACACGCACGGCCGCTCTGTGCCTTGTATTTTGGCGAGTATGCCAATTCCGAAGCCTTAGGGCTTTGAGTGCAACGGATGACTTCGAACCCCAGTGTGTCGATAAAAAATGGTCAATTGGCGGCCCGGATCGCGCTGCGAGGTGCCGAGTTGCGGTCATTGCGTTGGCATGACCGTGAGTTCATTTGGAACGGGAATCCAGCTTGGTGGTCATACAGCGCGCCTATTTTGTTTCCGATCATTGGCAAGACCACCGGGCAGCGCATCACTCATCAGGGCAAGCCGCTTCATCTGCCCACCCACGGTTTTGCGCGTGACATGGTGTTTGAAGTTCAGCACATCGGGTCCGATCATGTCGAGTTTGTTCTAGGGGCCTCTGAAGAAACTTTGGCGATGTACCCCTTCGAGTTTGAGTTGGCGGTTCGTTTTGAGGCGCGCCCACAAGGTCTTCATCAGGTTGTGCAGGTGACCAATCTGGGCGATGTGTCGATGCCCGCTAGTTTTGGGTTTCACCCGGCTTTTTGTTGGGAGAATGATGTAGGTCCAACAGAGTCATACCACCTGAGTTTTTCCGATGTAGAAATAAACAACACTTACCGGGTGGATGAAAATCGCCAGTTGCTGCCATTGCGAATCGAAGAACTGGAAGAAAGTATTTCATTGAAACTAGACCGTGCTCTGTTAGGCCAAGGCACGGTGGTGATTGATCCTGCCGCCAGTTCAAGCTTGTTGTTGACAAGGCACAACGAAGCACTTTTGAAGATGGGTTGGACCGGTTGTCATCAGTTGGCCCTCTGGACGTTACCGGGTGCGCCGTTCATCTGTTTAGAACCTTGGTGCGGGCTGCCCGGCCCCGCTGGATTTGACGGTGATTTAACAGACCAGCCGGGAAGTTTCTTGTTACAGCCACAGCAAACCAAGCAATTCCAGTTGGACATCGATTTTTGATCGTGCATGGGGGATGCGGTGAATTCGATGTTCGTGACCTTCAGCTGAGAAAGTAAGCGCCTGCTGCATTGGGCTACTGGTGTGTGAACAGGCCTGATAGAACGTACGAATGGCCTCAAATTGAATGAAATTTGGTGCAGCGAGAAGCTGTTCAACAGAATCAGTGGAGAATTCAACCCCTTTCCATCAATCGGCGCATTCATCTGAAATGCCGACAAAGTTGATCTGGTATTCAATGACATGAAGCACATCAAACACCTCAAAAAATGGCTTGTCTGGACATATGCAACGGCCATTTTTTCTGCTTTGGCTCAGTCGGTCACGCTAGACCCGAGTCAATGCAGACCGGATGTCATCAAGCGCCCCACCGTAGTTGGCATGGCGGTCACTGGTGAGATGTCGGGTTTTGACCCGTGTCATCCCAGTGTGTCTTTCAAAATTCCATCAGCGCACTCAGATTCAAAAAAGCCACCATTGGTCATTGCTGTTCATGGCGGTGGCGGGCGGCCTGATGCCGAGGCCATCACCCATGCATTCTTTGCAAACGGCATGGCTACTTTGATTTTTGATGCCTATAAACACAATGGTGTTCCACCGCGCACTGGAAATGCTTACCGGCAAATGATGCTTTATAAAGTAGCTCTGCAGGCTTACCAATGGGCATTGACGCGACAAGATGTAGATGTCCAAAGGATCTATCTGTATGGCATTTCAAACGGAGCTTCAGTGGTGCTCAATTTGGCCTCTATCGTCGACCCCAAGTATGTACAGGGCGTTTTCTCCGAGGCGCCCACACCTGTTGGCATGGGTTACCCCTGGGAGATTCAGGTTCCCGTGCTCATTGCGTTTGGTAAGGAAGACGATTTGGGTGCGCGCTTGGGGCAGCGTCGTTGGATGATTTCTGATCCATGCCGATTCACTCTAAAAATTGCCGATGCGCCGAATGGAACGGCCGACCAGTGCAGTCAAGCGAGCCCCTCTGGAACCATGCTGACGACGATTCAGTGGGCGGAAAAAGTGCAGATGAAACACAATGCGAAATTGGAAATTCAGTACTTTGACGATGTCGCTCATGGCGCTTTCCTGGGCCCCTTAAAAGTCCAAACCGCTCAACAATTTGCGGCCAGTAAAGGTTTTCAGATGCCAGCGGACATGGGCTGGAGTGAGGGGGCAAGCCCAGCAGGGCAGCAAGCCCTTTTGCGCAGTGCATTGCAATTTTTTGGCGTAACGCCCTCGCGTTGAGCGCCTTGCATCAACAGTTCGCCCGGCGGTGATCCGCCACTCTGCGGTCTTCGTATTGGATGTCGGGGCTTCTGAGGGCGCGGTGCTTGGTGATGCGGCCTTTCATGCGCTTGCGCCACAACCGAAACGAGTTGGGCTGAAGCTCGTGGCGCATCAGTCGGATGACTTCTGGCTCAGACCAGCCCGTGCGTTGCTGAATGGTTTCAAAGCTGGTGCGATCTTCCCAAGCCATTTGGATGATGGCCGAAATGTCGCCTTCGGAAAGGCTGGCAAGACGTTGCGAAAATTGAGACCCCAAGGCGATGCTCCGAGATGGACCGATTTTTTCCAGCGCACTGGATGTATAAATTGCCCTTGAGTGTGCCTCTAAACGGGTATCCCCCCGACCCACGAGACCTTTCTATATGTCTGATTTTTCGACGGCTTCTGCATTGAATGTGCTGGGTGAACCCTTGCGTTCGTGTTCCTTTGATCCTTTGACGGGCTATTTTCGTGACGGGTGCTGCAACACGCGCGAAGACGATTCGGGCTCGCACGTGATTTGCGCGCGCATGACGGCTGAGTTCTTACAGTTCTCCAAGTTGCGCGGCAATGACTTGATGACGCCACGGCCAGAGCACCGCTTTCACGGACTGAAACCCGATGACCGTTGGTGCCTGTGCGCCATCCGCTGGCGAGAAGCATTCAACGCCGGTGTGGCGCCCCCCGTTATTTTGGAGTCCACGCACCAGCGCGCACTCGATTTCGTCACGCTGGAGCAGCTGCAGTCTTGTGCGTATCGCTGAGGGGGTAAAAAATATGCAACTGGTTTTGTCAGGGGGTGCGTCATGACCGTTTTGTGTGAAGGATCATCAACATGAAATTGATCGCCATTTTTTTGTTGTCACTGCTCAGTGAGACGGGGTTTGCGCAGGGCATGTCCAGTTATTGGATACGGATTGGGGCCTTTGATTCTGGCCAGCACAGATCGCTGCATCTGCCCGTTGAGAATCCTCGCGTACTGGAATACGCGCTTGAATCATTGCCCAGTTCTATTGCCAACCAAGCCGAGGCGGCTGCGACAAGGCCCAATCGCGTGACATTGGCGCTGATCGAGAAGGGCAAGGTGGTCTACAGCAAGCGCCGTGATGGGGTGCATGACGCGAGTTTGGTGGTCAGCTATTCCATGGCCAAATCGCTGACGGCCATGATGGTGGGCTATGCGATGTGCGAAGGTCACATCAAAGACCTCAACGATCGGGTGGACCAATATGTGCCCGAGCTGGCGGGAACGGCTTATGGGCAGTCGTCGATCAAGAATATTTTGAACATGGCCAGTGGTGCAAACGCTTCGGGGGCAAACGGCGAACCTTATGTGGGTTTGACCTCGGAATTGCGTGACCAGAGAACCAGCTACATGAGCAATTTGCAGAAGTACAAAGAGCCCAAATCGCGCTTGTTCAAGGCGGTCACGCCGGGTGACGAGTTTGATTACAAAAATCTAGACACAGCCACGCTGATGCTGGTGGTTGAGAAAGCCACTCAACAGCCTTTTCACATTTGGTACGAAAAGACCTTGGTGAAGGGGGCGAGATTGGGCCGGACCTCGGCTTGGACTTTAGAAAAAGACAGCCGTGCAGTTGCGCATGGCTTGTTCTTTGCCACGCCAGATGATTGGTTGCGTTTGGCATTGCACGCTTTGGACGCTTATGCGGGGCGGGCTGGGGCCTGCTTGCAAAATTACATGCAGCAAGCGGTGAAGGACACGTTGCCCATCTATCACAACGCCGAATTCGCTCGCTATGGCTACCAGTTTTGGACGGGGGCCACTGGCATGAACAACACGGTATTTTGGATGGTTGGCTATGGCGGCCAGCGCATTGGCATTGACCCCGTCACCGAGCGAATCATCGTGGTGGCCTCTGCTGAAAGTGATCCCAGCCCGTTTTTGTTGTTCCGTGATTGGATTAAAACCAAAGTGCAACCTGGATGAGGCACTCCGGGTTTGCCCATCCCTGCGAACGGCTTTGCTGCAAAACCTTTCTGAATAAATTGATAAAAACAACAAAGATTGTGACAAACTTCTAGAATGAAGAAGTTTTTGACATTGCTGTTTTTATTGGTGAATTTAGCCTTTTGCGGCGTCAGCGCGACCACGCTGCTGGAAGGGCGGGTGGTGGGGGTCTCTGATGGCGACACCCTCACGGTGCTGGATGCGCAAAAGAAGCAACACAAGATTCGGCTGCTGGGCATTGATGCACCAGAAAAAGCCCAGCCCTTTGGTCAAAAGTCGAAAGAGTCGCTCTCTCACTTGGCGTTTCAAAAACAGGTGCAGGTGCGCAGCTCCAAAAAAGACCGCTACGGCCGCACGGTGGGGCAGGTCTTTGTGGGCAACACGGACGTGTGTCTAGAGCAAGTCAAACTGGGCATGGCGTGGCATTACAAAACCTATCAGCGCGAACAGACCCCTGAAGACCGCGTGCTGTATGACCGTGCAGAATCTCAGGCGCGCGAGCAGCGCATCGGCCTCTGGCAAGACCCCGCGCCGATCGAGCCGTCGGTGTTCAGGCGGCAAAAGTAAAAACCCAATTCACCCACTCGCGTGTGCACCAATTTCACGCCCAC
>JACCDI011667901.1_pt1 | contig 19779 bp, 19 predicted proteins | sample 7442791 | NCBI WGS metagenome assembly JACCDI01 (sample SAMN15323434, study PRJNA562643) | freshwater metagenome | isolation source: river surface water | place: USA:Blue River Watershed | collected 2017-08-15
ATACTTTTTAATTTTTATTTCGATTTATCTTTTATAAAGAAATGATATATAATAATAGTGTTTTTCTAAAAAAAATGGATTTAATCATTTACTTTTTAGGATCTTTATATATCATTAGTGCGTTATTTCGTTTTTCATATTCCTATTCAAAATTATTTTTAAAAAAATATAAAAAAATCGATTTATCTCAATTTGAAAAGATCGACGAAATTATATACTCTTCCATTCACAGCGTATTTATCTTACTTTTATCTGGTTATTCTCTCCAAAATAATATTTTTGCTTTAGATTTTCACACACAAAACCACTCTATTACACACGAATCTATTAAATTTACCTTAGCACTTTCCTTATCTTATTTTAGTCTCGATTTAATCAAATGTATTTTAAAACTTAATAGCATTTTTATATTACATCACTTATGTGCTATTCATCTACTTTTATTAAGTACTAACTCTTTATATGAAAATATACATGAAGGATCTTTTGTGATGGCTTATTTATTTCTCCTTGAATGTAATACTCCACTCATGAATCTCGGTATACTCCTTAAAATGCTTAAATTTGATTATAATATTTACGGATCTGTTTGGATTTTACATTTACTATCTTACACAATTTGCCGTCTTATTATGATACCTTATATTACTTATTATTATTATTATCATAATGGTATTAATTATTATCAAATACCTAGTTTAATGATTATTTATGGAGGATCGTGTTTTTGGGCATATAAACAATTATACGGTATTCAAAAAAAAGTGATTCTTCATATATAATTTTATAATTTTATAATTTTATAATTTTATTTTTTTATTTTTATTTTTATTTTTATTTTTATTTTTATTTTTATTTTTATTTTACAAAATATACAAAAATATAAAAAATAAGTATAATATTTAAACAGCAAGAAGAGCAAAGCAATTCTTAATATTTGTTTTATTCATTACACAAAAATTTGACACTTGTGCTGGTGAAAAGTGATACTCGCGAATTGCGACAATTTCACTTTCATACATAGAAGTCAAGGTTTCAACTGGAATTTCATAAAAGTTTGAAAGCAAATCCAGAATTACTTCCTTTGATGCCTTCTTCAATTCAATATGAATATCCATTCGTCCTGGACGCTTCAAAGCACCATCTATCTTTTCAGGATAATTCGACGTCATAATTACAATACGACCAGGTGTTTCTACAATACCATCTAGTAAATTCAAAATACAAGAAAGATTTAGTTTATCGTTTTCACGATCACTCAGTAGTGTACACTCCGATTTTTGATTCTTTACAATAGCAGATGCGAGTTTCATAATTGATTGTTCCTCTTCATCTCCACATTGCGAAGCAGAAGCAGAATTTGCTTCACTACGATCAAGAACAACAGAACTTAAGCAATCAATATCTTCAAAGACATAAATACGCTTGTTATTCGGAATATGTTTCTTGTTAATCGTCTGACTAAAAAAAATTGTTTCCAACTCACGCGAACTCTTAATACGGTTCAAATTAATCACAATAATGGAATAACCCGTACGCTGAGCAATCACCTTAATACACGATGTCTTACCACAACCTGGAGTACCATATAAAAGGATACCAAGATGATGAGGAATACCGTGCTTCTTATACCAACTTGCGTTGTTCATAAAAAAGTCAATTTGCTCCATAAGTTCATTCTTCTTTTCAAAAAAGACATGATCAAAACTCTTATTTGTGTTAAATTCGATTTCATCCCATTCAGCTTGAATGACGTCATCAATATCAACACATTGACGAAAGTGAAAACAATACTGTTTATCACCCATCTGTATTTGTTGATACTTTTCATGTTCTGTAATACACTTATTAATAAATGTTTGGAGATCACTCATAGTACCACTCTTAATATACAGTTGGATTTGATGAATATTAATATTTGTTTCATTATCCTTACCATCACTACTTTTGCTCTTCACTTTGCGAATATTGATATCAATATTACACATAATTTCACATTGTTGTTCAAGTAAGAAATCTTCTTCAGTAAAAGGAATATAGTACTTATCGTTTAAACGAAGAGCACGTTCATACTCTTCGTACTCTTTACGCATCATATAAGATGAATCTTTATCACGCGTTTCATTAAACGCAGTTGTTTCTTTAAATACACGAATCTTCAATTGTGGGCGAGTATTGATGTAATGAAGTACAGCGAGGAATGCCTTACTATAATTCATTTTAACACCAACCTTCTTTCCACAACTCATTATATCCACCGGTTCGGCCTCCATAATAATTTCAGGATACTTCTTCTGTTTATACAGAAGTTTATGTACGTTATGGTATAAATCCATTACATCCATCTTCGTACTTATATAATTCATTACTCCAGTAATGGCAGTAAGAATCATTGTACGTAAAGCAATATCAATAATGATATTTCCAGTGGTAAAGTTACCAAAAACAGAGTTCATAAGAATCATATCAGACATCTTGAGTTACGTTATATCGTTAAACCTTGTAAAAAGGAATAAAATCGGTTACGGTTATATAAATACTTCAATTATTTGTTTTTAAATAGATTCATTTTTAAATGGTAAATTTTTTATTTTTTTGTTTATTTTTTTTATTGTGCGATAAAAAAATATAAAATAATCTTTTTATAAATTAGAGGAATTCTTTATTTCCATTTTTATATTTTATAGGAAATAAAATGTCTAGAAGTATTTATAGTAGTTTAGATGACGCATTTCAACCATTAAATCCACAACAACAACAAAAATTTCACTCTCAACGGGTTTCCCAAGAAGAACGCTCCCGAAGTATGTGGGAAAAAGAAGCATGTAATAAAGATTTGTCAGAAGTTTATGACCGCATGAATCAAGGATACGAATTACCACCTTATTGTGCTAAAGAAAATAATCAATTCCGTGAATTTCAACGCAAAAATAACGAAGATCGCGAAAATTATTTAAAAAATATGGGAAATACACCTCGTCCTCAATTATCTAATGATTATCAAGATATGGAATTAGGTATGTATCGTCTTAAAAACTCTCAAGAAGATAGTCAAGCACTTGTTAAAGTACCTAATAGCCAACGAGCACATTTAGAAAAACGATTACAAGAGTTAGAAAATGAACTTAAAAAATACCAATTTTTATTACGCGTTTTTGATGAAGAATCTCGTCCTAAATTAACAAATGGTGAAGAGATTCAATACGAACAAAATAATAATGATCAACATATTGAACAATTTAGTAATTATAAAAGCAATGATTCAAAAGATGAATTAATTGATTTAATTGTATTATTAAGTATTGGTTTACTTGTTATTTTTGTTCTTGATTCTGTATTTAAAATGGGCAAAAATATAAGTGCTAAAAAATAAAAAATATTTTTACTTTATATTTATTAATAAATAAAATAATTTATTAATAAAATAAATTAATTTGTTAATAAAATAAATTAATTTGTTAATAAAATAAATTAATATTTTTTCCAAACAAACATATTTCGAAGTGATAAATTGGTGTCATAAAAGTGTATTATTCCTACATAGTTCATAATTTTATTTAATTCAAACATTTTTTGAAAGACTTCTTTTGACCCTCCCATATATAAAATCATGATACCATCTTTTTTTAAATGATGATAACATTTCATCATTGCTGGTACAAAAAAATTATTTATCCACTCTTCTTCATTTGGAAATTGTGTAATTGAATTTTTAGAATGTGTAGAATATTTTTCAAGTGTAAAAAAAGGAGGACTTGAGAATACCATATCAAATAATTCATCTTTTTTTAAAGGTATATCGGTAAAGGATGTTGGATAAATAATAAATTGATCACGCATTTTTGGGGGTAAAAATGTATTTTTTATCTTTTCATAACAAGGATGTAAATCTAAATTTGGATCCGCACTTACATACTTTTCTACTACATTTGATAATATTGAACCTAATAAACGATCTCCCCATCCAGCACTTATATCCAAATAACTTTTGGGTTTAAAATAGTGTAATATACTTAAAACAAGTGAAATACGGAAATTATTACATAATTTTATATTAAAGAATATGGTTTCTCGTAAATAATAATAATTCAATATATTGAATTTTTGAATCGTTTGATAAATTATTTTTTTTTTATTTTTTTTCCAAAAATCATATGGTGATAATTTATTACCAAAAATACATTTTACACGAACATGTTCCGAAAAATAATCTGTTAAATCATTTAATTCTTGATTTTTTATCCATATATCTTTAATTAAAAAATATGATTTATCAAATGTTTGAACTTTATTTTTTATTTTTATTAACTCTTTAGGAATTTGATGATATATAATAGGTGTAAAATCTTTTACCTTTTGTAATATATTTTTTTTATTAAATTGATAATAATCATGATAATAAGGATATTCTACTTTATCAATTTCTTTTACATTCATCTTTTTAAATTTTTTTTGATATTCACTCATTTTTAAAATATATATAATACTCTATATATATTATTTATAATTATTATAAAAAATATTTTTAATAAAATAGGAATAAAAATAAAAAATGAGTTGTTTATTTAATAGTTTAAGTTATTTTTTCCAAGAACCTAGTAACACGATTCGTCAAAAAATTTGTGACTATTTACAAAATAATAATGTTATTATGGAAGGTTTAGATACACAATTTATATTACAACTTGAAAACCCAAATTATGTACAACATATGCGAAATATGAGTACTTGGGGTGGTGCCATTGAAATACAAGCAGCATGTAATTTATATAATGTAATTATTGTTGTAAGAAATCATCGTGATCATAATGGTAAAAATATTGAATTTTTACCTATTAATGTATCAAATAAAGATGATTTACGAAAAATTGAATTAGAATGGAGTGGAGGTCATTATGAACCTGTTCGAAATTAAAAGAAGCGATTATTGGGTAGTTGAAAAGATGGTTTATTTGAAAAACTATTAAATAACATATTTCGATCCGCCGGTGAATGTTGTTGAACCGCACTATTTTGATATTGAGGTCTTGAAAAAGTTGGTGCTGATGCCATCATTCGATCAAATGTTGATGTTTCTCGATATGTTTCTTTTCTAGAAGAAGAATCATCATTATTATTATTATTATGTGAATAATTTGTTAAAGCAGGTGGATTGCGATTTCGATTGTTATATAAATAGTTTCCATTTCCTTGAAAATTTTCAATTGGACGATATTGTGGTACTGTATCTTGGATAACACGTTTGGGAGATGAATCCGTTAATTTGGGTAAATCAGTAATACGAAGATTAGGTTTAGGAAGATTCCAACAAATAAAGATTAATAATGGATCTACATATTTGGCACTAAATCCTTTTTCGTGAAGGTTGTTTAAAATAAAGATGACACAATCTTTCATATTATAAAGTGGTGTACCATAAATATATTCAGGAACTTCAAAAAAACAATAACTCTCTTCGTTGACTGAACAACTTTTAATTTTTTTAAATACTTTACCTAAAATGGATTTATATACATGAAGACGACGCAAATCTTTTTCTCGCTGTTTATTGTGAATATCACTTACACTAAATGTAAAATCATTATCATCTAAATCTTCATATTTTCCATAATAATCCACATAATCTATATCCATATTTATATAAAATTCTATATATAAGAAGAGATTTTTTTTCTATTTCTCAAACTTTTAATCTAAAAAAAATAGATTCACATAATCACTTTTATATAAATAATTATTTTATATAAAAATAGCATTTAATACAATGGATCATTTATAACAAATGTTATAAATGATCTGCTTTATGGTGCCATATGCGCATTACGCGGACAATAGTCCGCGTCATTGATGCGTAAACGTCAACAAATGATTATGTATTAACATAATCATTCTTATTTATAAAAAAATATTAATAAATATTTATTAATATTTTTCTCTTTTTTTTTGCTTTTTCTCTTTTTTTTACTTTTCTCTTTTTTCTCTTTTTAACTTATAAGTTTTTTTAGATAAAATAATATATATCTTATTTTTAAAGAATAAAATGCGTTATGAAGAGTTAGTCATTAGTAGTGGAGGTATCTATATTGTCCATTATGTAGGCGCATTACTTTCATTAAATAAATATTTCCCATTACAACATTTTAAATATTATACTGGATGTTCCGCTGGATCCATTTTATCTTTATTACTTGTTTGTGGTTATAGTATAGAAGAATTATATGAAGAAATATTACAATTAGATATTACTGAACATCAAGATATTAAAATATCTAATTTTTTAGAAGAATATGGTTTTGATAATGGTCAAAAATTCTATATATTAACTAAAAAATATTTTGAAAAAAAAAATATTGATTATAATATAACCTTTCTTGAACTATTTGAAAAAACTCACAAAATTCTTACCTTTTCCGTTACAAATATTACTAAACAATCTAGCGAATATCATAATGTTTTCTCAACACCTTATATGAAAGTGATTGATAGTTTATTAATGTCAATAAATATTCCGATTTTATTTAAACCTATAAAAAAAACAGTTACTTATATGGGGAATTATCAAGAAAATCATTATTATTTAGATGGAGCATTATTAGATCCATTTCCATGGAAAGTGATTAAAAAAGTAAATCCTTTAAAAAAAATTGGTATTTTTGAACACAATTTAAATCAAAATCAAAATATATTACAAGATTTTAATTTTATGAATGATTTTCAATCTTATTTTATGAAAATTATTAAAACATTTGAAAAAGATATGTTAAAAGAAAAATATAAATTCTTAAAAGATGAAAAAATAATCAAAAATATTTTTATGATACATGATCCAAATATTAATATGATCGATTTTCAAATGAGTTCTGAAATAAAAAAATTATATATTAAAGACACTGAACAAAAATTTGATATATTTTATCTTCAAAAACAGCGTTATGAATATATATCTAAAAAATATTTTTATTTATGGTACTACAAAATAAATAATAAAAAATTAAAAATAAAAAGTTAAAATATTTATTCATTACTACGAAGGAATTGTAAGAAATCTTCCTTTGTACGACTTCCATTATACTCTTCATATTGTGATTTAGTACCTACTGATGGCATTCCATTCTTATAATAACGAATAGTAGGGAATCCTTGAATATCCTCTTGTTTTAAAAGAGCAGCGTTTTCATCAGCGTCAGCATCTACCATTACAATTTTAATTTTACCTTTATATTGAGATTTAGCAGCTTCTAATTCAGGTTTAGTACGCTTACAATGTCCACACCAATCCGCATAATACATGACTAAAGCAGGTGATGATCCATTTTCATAACCTTCAATGGAAAAAGATGTTTTTAAATTTCCTAAATGAGCTTTAACACCAAAACCCATGGTTAAATTGGTAGCACGGAAAATCGCTAAAATAACAATTAAAATAATTACAATTGTTACGATTGAAATTAAAGGATTTGATAAAGTTTTCATCATTTTTTTATTCTTATACTTATAAATAATATATTTTTATAAAAAATATATAAAAATAAATATTTTATTACAATAGGAATTTATTTAAAAAAAATGGCAAAAACAACAAAATCTTCTTCTAAATCATCATCTTCTTCACCATCTTCTTCTTCTCCATCTTTTTTAACTGGTATATTTGGACATTTAGTTACAGGAAGTACAGTAAGTTGTAAATCAACAGATGATTCATTCTTTTGTAATTTTACAAAAGGTTTCAATATTCTTATTATGATTTTTATTACAATGATGATCCTTTATATTAGTATCCATTTTATTTATAATTTTATAAAAAAATAAATTATACCGCGTTATCTTTATTTAAAAAGTTCATCATTATACCGTAGTATTATGATAAATGAAGAAAATGGAAGACCATAATTTTAAAAATGTAATTATATTTATTTTGTTTATTTTTCTTCTCTTTTTTATTTCCAATGATAAGAAATTTAATAAAATTTTTCAAAAAAATATTATTAAAATTCTTTTTATGATTACACTTGTTTATATGTCTTATTTAAAAATTAATATTTGTATCATTTTAGGTGTATTCTTCATATTCTTACTCTTTAATACAGATATCGGCAAAAAATTACAAAAAAATAGATACATCAAACGTATCATTAAATTAATTTCACCTTTTATAAATCCCATTATATATACGATTGAAGATATTATATATTCCTTTACAAATATACCTGATGATGACTCTTCTGTCGGAAGTAATACAAGTGGAAGAAAAAAAGTACGATTTGAAGATGAAGAAGATAATGATTTCGATAATATGGATCTTGATAATGTTGAAGATATTGTATTTGAAGATGAAGATCAAAATAAAAATAACAATCTAAAAATAAATAAAGAAAAAGAGAATAGTGAATATGATATTTTAGACGAAATTCGTAATGATATGAATATTCAAATATTACCTAAAAATAACACTCAAGAAACATTGATTCAAAATCAAGAATCAGATATAGAATCAGAAGAAATTGGAGAAATAGAACCCAACGCAACTTTAGATCAAAGTGAAGTTCGTGAATTATATAAAGAACTTATTTCTGTAAAAACACAATTAAATAATATTGACGATTAAATCAAATTATTTCTTATCTATTAGTAGTAAAATTATATATTTTAAAAATGCTTGATAAATTATTTATGGCACTTATTATGCTGGCAATGAATATTGGTGGTAAGTTTATTGTAATGGATTTACCAAAATCCATTGATCAAATCTTTACATCATCCTTTTTATTAAGAAGTTTTGTTATTTTTGCTTTATTCTTCTCTTCTACACAACATATTTGGTTATCCATTATTTTTACTTTATTATTTATTATTATGATGAAATATTTACTTAATTGTGATAGTGAATTTTGTTTATTGAATAAAGAACATTTTAAAAGTAAATTAGATGCGAAAAGTGAAGAGTCCAAAAAAGTAGTAAGTGAAGAAGAGTTTATTCACGCAAAAAAAATAGTCGAATCATTTGTTTCCCAAAAATACTCTTCACTCTAAAAAAAATTATTTACTCTCTTTATTTTTTAGGAATTAATATATCTAACTTTTTAATAAATTAAAATTTATTAAAGAATGCGTGAAAATAAAGAAATTAAAATAAAAGGTTAAAATAAAGTAATATAAAAAGATGTTCGCTTTAAATAATAATAGTAACTTTAAAAGTGAATCATTCTCAGCACCCAAATTTGGAGGTGGTGACGATGACTTTAGTATAAAAATGAGCAATGGAAGTAATGGATTTAAAAGTGAAAAGATCGGAAGTGGAATGAAACCTGTTTTTGCAAATAGTTCATCCGGAAATATTCGTATTCCAGAAAATCGTAAAGTAAATATTAAACCTAAATTCGTTTCATCTTCCAATTCCATCTCTTCCAATACTTCTTCTCCTAAAGTTCCTCTTGATAGTTTCTCCGCTTTCTCCAATCCTAAAACAAGTATTAACGGAAGTCAAAGCAGCAATAGTGATGATGAAGATGATGACGAAAATATAAATAGTGGCGATGATGAGGAAGACGACGATGATGACAATCAAACCCCTCGTTCTCGAGGTACTTCATACACTTCTGGTAGTGGAAGTGGTTCTTATGCTTCTGGATCTGATAGTGGTAGTGAATATACTTCTGGATCAGGTTCTTCAGATGGTTCAAGTGAATATGAAAGTGGTAGTGAAAGTGGTAGTGATGATAGTAGTAGAGATGAACGTGAAATGACTTATGAAGAGATTCAACGTGAAAAACAAAATCTCCTTTTTGAACTCGAACGTCTTCAAAAAGCCGGTTTTGTTCCTTCCAAACGTTATTCCATGGCATCCACCTACGAAGAGATGAAATTTGAACGCGATCGTCTTAAACGTATGCGTGACGTTGAACGTTCCATTAAATTCAGTCGCAAAATGCTCGTCGGTTTTGCCGGTGGTGTCGAATTCCTTAACGATAAGTTCAATCCCGCTGATCTTAAACTAAAAGGTTGGTCCGAAAATGTTATGGAAAATATTAATGATTACGATGAAGTATTCGAAGAACTTCACGACAAATACGCAGACTCTGTTAAAATGCCCGCTGAAGTCAAACTCGTCATGATGGTCGCCGGTAGTGCCTTTATGTTCCATATGACAAACTCATTCATGAAGAGTGTCACCCCCGATCTTCGCGATGTACTTCGCAATAATCCCGATATTATGGCAAATATTAATGCTGCCGCTGCTAAAGATATGGGATCCAAGATTGATCAAACATATGGTCGTAATAACCCTGTTGCAGGAATGATGAAAGGAGGCATTGATATGAAAATGGGTGGTCAAAAGAAGATGAATGGACCCGCAAATGTTGATGATTTATTAGGAGAATTAAATGGTGATGATGGATCTGTTGGAAATATTAAAAGTTTCGGATCTCGATCCATGCCTAAGAGCAAAGGTATTCGCTTAAATCTCTAAAAAAAGGAACCTAAGGTTCCTTTTGAACCTCCTCTTTTGAATCAAACCTCTTTTATTATTTAATTAGGTGATATTAAATAAATATGATTTTCAATAAATTTATCATTATTCTCTTCTTTTGATATCATTTCTTTTGAAATTACTACATTTTCTTTATTTGTTTCAATATTACCTAAAAAGTTATAGTTTTCAATCATATCTTTTATATTTTCAATCAATGATTTTGATGATTCATTGATTGCAACATTTTGACTTTCCATTTTTTTTATTAAATATATATTTAATAAAAATATTTTTATTTTCAATTCTTACTCTTTATTTTTTATTTTTATTTAAGGCAATGATTTATATGTTAAAAATGAAGCAAACGTCATCCATACCACCAAAGCAATCATTAAATAAGCATACTTTACATTCATTTTTATCAACTTATACAGAATATAATAATATACTAAAGTTATCATAACTATATAAATGAAAGACGCGTTTGGTAAACAATAATTTCTAAATATTACATTCCATAAATTAAGTAAAATAAAAACAATAATCATAAATATTGAGAATTTTGATTTTATTGAATGTTTTAACAAATATTGACAATAAACAAAACCAATGATTAAATATAAAATTGGCCATACTATAAAGAAAACATAGGGTGGTGGTGTAAAAGCATCAGCATTTGGTGAAATACAATTTTCTAATTTTTGATTTTTTACTAATAATCCCATTGTCATTCCAATAATAAGTGGAAGTAAAATAATCCATTTTGAAATTACCATTTTATTTTTTATTCTATTTTTATATACTATTTTTAAATTTCTTTTTATAAATCAATATAAATAATTATTCTTTCTTACTTTTTGCTCCTCTACCCTTCTTTTCCGGTTTATTTAATACCTTCTTTAACACATACACCCCTTGTAAAAAACTATCCGCTAAATCATCACGCTTCTTATGACTATTAAAAAATTCCAAATATTTCGGATCCTGATCCTTTAAAAAATACGTTGCGTGCGCAATTGCTAACTTCTTCTTATCTCCATACGCCAACGATGATCCACCACTTTGCGTTGTAGCATCAATCACTGTTTTTACTTTCTCTATACTTTCATCTTCATTCTTTTTTGCCATTTTAAATGCCATGATTTCCGCATATTTTTCTTCATAATCCTCATCTTCACTATCCAACGCATCCAATTGATCATTATAATTTAACTCTTGTTCTTCTTCCTCCTTCTTCTTCTTTTTACTCTTTTTATTAGGATTCGCAGGTGCTCGTTTCTTTTTCAAATCTTCTAACGCAATCTCCGGTCCATCATATACCTTTAACTTATTTGATGCTGAACATAAATCAACCGATTTAACTTTATGATTATATTCCTCTACACTTCCATCTTCACATGTCTTTTGAATTAAAATTCCATCCGTAATTCCATAAAAGAGAAAATACGAATATAATATCATTTGAATCGACTTCATTTGCGGATTCTTTAATACCGGTTGATTCTCAATATATACATAATCCACTTCCAATAATTCAGGTACTTGATTTAATTTGATTGGAATATTTTGAAATAATAATGTACGATTCTTCTTTTGAGCATCACTATCCACCAAATTTACTATATCCCATTTTATAATTTTAATCTCTTTACTAATATCATCTTGTTCCAAAATACAATAACTTAAATTATAAATACCTACGTCCCAAGAACAGATTTTCATTTTTGATTCTTAAACTATTTTATATATAATACTTTTAATATAAAAAATTTCCTTTATATTAAAAAATGTTAAAAAATATATATTTTTATTTATAAATATATTATTTAATCACAGTCACAGTTATTATTCTTTACATTAATATAACCATTGGCATAGAAACGGCTATCAGTGTAAGGATAGAAATAGCAAGTGAGGTAGTTGTAGTCACTGCAAAAGCGACGGCGCCAGTAACCATACATAGTGTAGGGATCACCACAAGCGGGGTTAGCGCCGGGGAGAACAACAGCAGGAGTACGGTTAGGATTTGTGTACATTGAACCTTGTGTTACGCAGGGGTAAGGAGTTGACATTTTTGTTTTCTTTTATTATACTATATACTTAGAATTATTTTTTTATCATTCCTAAAAAAATAATTTAATTATTAAAAAAAATAGATTTTTATAACTTTTTATTTTAAATAAATATTCTTATACTTTTCTATTCACGCTCTTTTGGAGTAATATTCATAAAAGTCTGAATTGTTGACTTCTCCCCAATTAAAGGTTTACTCCTTGTTAATTTTAACTTCGTTTGTGTACTTTGTAATATATTCTCATTTACCGCACATCTATTCTTTGGATTCAAATTCTCCTCTATCTTCGGAATAATCGATATCAATGGTGGTTTAACAACCTGGAATACTCGATCCTGTTTTATACAATGATCCCTAAACTCCGTTATACTCAAATATCCTCCAAACATCTTCAATACCTCACGCGGTGGTGCCATCGAAATTTTTACAAAATTCGTATTATACAACTTCTTATACATCAAATTTAATAATGTATATCGCTCCCATACAGAATTATCATTTTTATTAAAATTATAAGAAGCAGCACAATTAAACGAACAAAAACAACCCGATACATAAAATTTATCTCTTCTTATATATTCTGGTAAACAACACGGTGGTCCATCAAATTGATGACAACACCACCAACAATGAATATTCGTTTGATCCGGCCATTCATGATACATATTCGCATTAATAAATTCTACCATAATATTCTTTAAATTCTTCTTATTCATCTTATTTGTATGCTCCTGAATAATATCCTCATCTATATGCGATGATTCCATAAATGGATTCGGTTTAAATACATTTTGAGTCGTTTGTTCATCCAACTCCTTTAATGACGTTCCATGATATAAAGCATTTGATACATCTTCATCAATTTGATCTTTTTTAACAACACTATTACTATTCGGAACAAGTTTGATAAAATTCGTCAGTTTAAATTCCTTAAACTCCTTTACCTTCTTATCATATTCTTCCACTACATTTTTATCTTCATTTTCAACTACACTATGATCCTCAAATATTACCTTAAAATCCTTCTTCTCCACAACATTATTCTTCAATATATCATTATATGTCGTATTTTCCGTAATCTTTTGCGGTTCACTCTTTTGAACACTACCATCTAATGAATACGTAGCAACTGGACGTTTTTCATAATTAAAACCCGACGGATGTACATTATTATATATATCACTGCTTTTAATAGGAAGATGTAAAATTAACGTTTCACTCTTCTCCTCCTCAAACGTCTCAAATGTTGATAACTCCTTAATATTATACACCTTTTCCTTAGGTTTCGGTTTTCTACCACGTTTCTTATGAACTACTTCACTATTTTCATCCACAACAGATTCCTCCTCTTCTACCTTCTTTTCACCCTTCGGTTTGCGACCACGCTTCTTCTTTATAACCGGTTCTTCCTTTACTTCATCATCATCATCTTGTTCAATAACTTCTTCTTCAACCTCTTCTTCAACATCTTGTTCAATAACTTCTTGTTCAATAACTTCTTCTTCAACCTCTTGCTCAATAACTTCTTCTTCAATATTTTCATTTTCAAGAAGATTATCTACACTTTTTATAATCTCTTCGACATTTATTGTTTCTTCAACATCCTTCTTTTTACGACCTTTCTTTACTGATGTTGTTGATGATGATTTTTTCTTTTTTGAAGATAGTTCAATTACATCCATTTTATTTGATTTTGTTGAATCATATAGAAATGTTAGTTATTATACTCTTTTGTTATAATTTCTTTATATCCACTTTTTTTTAACAAATTAAGAAGAAAATGAAAAATAAAATATAAAGTTAAAATAGAATAGTTTATATATAAAATAAATGAGTACAAATTTAAATAATGAAAATTTAAAAAGAATTTTTGCTTTTAAAAATGAAAAAGTAAAAGATGAAAAAGGGTTAAAAAAAATGTTAAAAAATAAAACAAATTCTGGAAGTATAAATTCATTAAAAACAATTTTAAAAGAATTTTTAACAAAAATTCCTACAACACTTCCACCTAATGCTCCTACAAGTTCTCAAAATAATAAAATGCATTTATTTAAATGGAACGCAATTTATTTTAATACAATCGGTGACTATAACACTTATACAAAAAAATATTTTGAAGTATACACCTCCTTTTTAATGCTCCTTTCCACCGTAGAACAAATTAAATATTTTATTGAAGAAAATAAAGATGAATTAAGTATTAATAAAGAAATTCGCGAAAATATTAATATTCGTAGCACTGTTTTTGATATAGCAAATATTTCAAATGAATTTGAAAATACACGCCGAGAAATGAGTATTATGGCACAACAAACTCCAGATGTTTCTTATATTTTCGGTAAATTAGATAAAAAAGCGCTTTCTGAAAAAACACAACGTGATTTTAATAAATATACTCAAAAACCAGGTTTATTATCCTTTGAATCATCAAGTGGATCATCTAAACAAACCATTTTTCAAATATTAGTCGATAAATACATTGATAATAAAAGATTAAAAACAATATTACAAATGCTTATTAAACAATATAATTTATTTAAAAGTAAAATACTTCAATTATTAACATCTGAAAATGGTAGATTCAATTATGGTTTATTAGCATTTGGATTTTTATTTTCACACGAATATTTTACACCTTTATTACCCAATGATACTTCAATGAATCTTTTTACAAATAAAAAATTATATGATATTTCAACTTCAAATATAAATATTCAAAATGAAGTTTTTAAACTAAATAAAGGAATTTATGATATTGGTAAAAGTATGTGCTCACATATTAATTACTTTTATAATAATGGACATAAGGAAGTTTCATTTTATGAAGTATTAAATCGCGCAATTGATATGGATCTTGAAGGATTACGTTTTGCTTTATATTATGTTCATCCAGATTATTTAAATCTCTTTTTACAAAGAAAAGAGAAGATTGATAAGCAATTATATGCTTATTTATCATCTTATGATTTTGATACAGAAGTTCCAGATTTCGGCGATTTTGGAATCCTTTCTAAATTTTTTGAAGGAAATGGTTTATTTTTGGATTTTAATAATTTTGATTTATTATAATCATTTTAATTTATTATAAATATATTTTTATATAAAAAAATATATATAAATAATAGTGATTATTTATATATAAATATGAGTACGTGTGATATATGTGTATTACAAAACCCTTTTATAAAACCTGATATTCAAGGTATAAGTATAAGTAATAAATTAATTCAAAATAGTATTAATCAAATAAATCTTAATCAAAGTAATATTCAAAGTAAAATAACATCTGTTTTTGGAAAAACTTTTTATAATGGTGTTACAGAAGTTAAAAATAAAAAAACAAAATTAAAAAGAAAGATTAAAAAAGATGTATTACCTTACATCTTAAAATTATATAAAAGCGCTTTCTTTAAATTTTCTCACGATAACCATATTGCGTCAAAAGTCGTTTTCCTTTCCAATCGCTACAAACAATTTAGCGAATTTCATTTTGAACCAAAAGTATATCCAGCATTAATGAATATAAATACATTAATTACAAATGTAAATGAAAAGAGAACAAAAAGTAATTCTAATGAAAAGAGTGAAATTGAAAAGTTAGAAGAAGAACTAAGCAATTCTGAAAATAGTTATTTTGAAAATAATACAAAATATAAAGAATTGATTCGATCTGTTATACAATTTTTTGATAAAGAATATTGTGAAGATCTTCGTCAATATTATAAATTTGAAATTGATATATTACAAAGTCATTTAAACGCATTGAATAAGTATAAAACATTTTTAGAAAATAAAAAAAGCAATAAAGACATTAAAAAAGCAAATATTGATATTAAAAAAGAGTTTTCAAATTTACTTTTAATATTACCTCAAAATGAATTAGCAACTTTACCTAAAAGTCATGATGAAATTAATTCAAAAATAAGAAATTTAGATGATTTGATTTTTAAAAAGAGCAATCAATTAAATAGTTTTAAAAGTTCATCAAATCATATAGATGAGTTTCAATTAAATTATACTCAGTTATTAACAAAAATAAATAAAATTATAAGTATTGAAGAAAAAGAACTTAATTTATTTAAACAATTACAAGAAGCAAGAAATGCTTTTGAAAAGGAAAAACGAAAAAGTGGTATTATTGGTGCTTCTAAATTACAAACTGCTTATAATAGTCTTTATAAAGAATATTCTGATATTTTTAATTTAAAAAATCAAGAATATAAAAATATCATTTTATCTTCACAAGAAGCTATTACAACAAGAGAACAAAAAAATAAATTAGGGACTGTTTTTCATTCATTAAGTATATTATATCATACAAAAACACCGTTAACAAATACAAAAAATAAAAAATTATTAAAAAATTATGAAAATATTTTATATAAACATACAAGTAAAAATTTATCATCATTAACTGAAAATAATATTTCAATAAATACACGACAAAAAATTGGTAATAATATTAAAAAAAGAATATTAAATCCTATTAATTTTAAAACAAATTTATTATTTTTCACTTTACAAGAAAATCTTCAAAAAAATGGACAAATAAAACCACTTGATCAATTATTCAACTTTTTCCGTTCTATTTCGATGGATGAAGGTATAAAACAAGATCAATTTGATCCTATTCGTAGTGAAGATATGAAAAATATTTCTGATTTTGTTTCTAATTTAAATGATCAATTTAAAGATGAAATTACTTTACTTGAAAAGATTCAAAAATCATATGAGTCTCAAGTTAAAAATGCGGAAAGTGAAATTGAAGTATTAAAAGAAGATAAACAACGCGCAATGAATATTAAAACAGAAAAAGGAGAAAGATTACAAGGTCTTAAAGGTGAAATACAACGTCTTGAAAATGAATTGTCATCTATAGAAACAGATATTAAAAGAGAGGAAGGAACTTACAAAAAAAATTTATCCGAATTGGGGATGAGTAATGAAGAGTTTAAAAACATAAGATCAGGAACTAAGCCATTTACTAATTGGTATTATGAAAAACAAGGAATTACATCACTACCACCACCACCTTATCCTAGAGAATATGAAACAGCTTTTAAAAAATATGAGAATAGTCTAGGAGCATATAATCTTTTAGAAGATTTAAGAGAAAAAAAAAATAAATTAGAGGAAAAATTAAAAGAATTAACTACTGAACGTCGTGAAATTGAAGAAGGTCCCGCCGAAATGACATCCGTTGTATCTTCCAAAGAAGGTTTCGTCCAACGCGCCAAAAAAAATCTTACACGCATTACCGCCATTCTTACACAAAAACGCACTCATCAAGATTCCATTCTCATACAAGCAAAAGAGTTACCTAAACTATTGTCTTCCATTTATAGTGCTTTAACAAAACGCGAAGTGACTCGCGATAAGTTAAATAAAAAATTAAATATTCGCAATAATGTTTACGAAATGTTTATTAATGATCCTCTTTACAAAATTATTAAAAATATTCGCGATTATATTAAAGATAAAAGACCAGATCGATCTCAAGAAGTCGATATTATGAAAAGTATTACTCGCTATTTACAAAAACGTTTCGAAAATGTACCCATTGTTCAACCTATGAATAATTCAGCATTACGTAATAAACAATACACCCTCAGCACTATGATCGACGTACTTAAAGGTCAAAATGTTGGTGTTCATCATATTCCTTCCAATATTAATTTTGGTAAATTAACAAGCGAAATTAAAGATGAACGCAATTTAGATGAAATGATATCTTTTATGAAACAAATTTATGATCGCACTTTAACAACTTCACAAATTAATGACAAAAAAGTTGAATATTACAAAAAGAAATATGGACATTTAGTTAAACAAAGCGGTGGTGATCCAATACCAAATACAACATCTTCTACAACATCACCTGGTGTACCTAATGTGGCAAAACCAGCAACAAATAGTAGTGTTGTACCTAATGTAGTAAAACCAGTTTCAAATAGCACTGTTATACCTAATGTGGCAAAACCAGCAACAAATAGCACTGTTGTACCTAATGTGGCAAAACCAGCAACAAATAGCACTGTTGTATCAAATGCTTCTAAAACAACAAATAGTTCAAAAGTTTCAGGAAGTAAAAGTACGGAACCTGTTATTAAACCGAATGAAATTACAAAAAATATTTCAAGTACTTACTTTATTGAACATATTTATGAAACATTATTAAAAGAGAAAGATAAAGATAAAAATGTAGAATCTTTTGTTAAAAAAGTAAAAGAATTAGAATATGAATTATTAACCATTTGTAAAAATGATTTAGATAATGTATTAAAATTCTATGGAAATAGTGGCAGAGATAAATTAAATAATACTCTTGTAACACTTATTTTAAGTATGAGTGATGAAAAAATTATAAAAGATATAGATAAAAAATTAAAAGAACTTACTGAAAGAAATATTTCATCTCAAGAGTTAATTAATATCTATTTTATTAAAAAATATTTATTTATGGAATTACTTTTAATCTACTTTATTTGCTATCTTTCTCCTTAAAATATTTTAATTTATTTTTTACATAAATTTTTATTTTTTTCATTATTTCTAAAAAATGATTTTTAAAAAGTTTATGATTCCTTTTTTTAAAATGAATCATAAAATATATTTCGTAAAATATATTTTGTAATAATAGAATTACTTTATTTTTTCCGAAAAATAAATTAGAAAATGAGTCTCCAACTTTTTATCGGTCCTATGTACGCCGGAAAATCTTCCGAACTTATCCGCCAAATTCAACGCTACGAAATACTCAACAAAAATGTTTTAGTTATCAACCATATTATCAATAATCGCTACGGATCCAATACAATTACAACTCATACAAAAATGAGTTATGATGATTGTATTATTATTAGTAAACTTTCTGAAATTTCCGAAAATAACGACTTCAAACAACGTTTTGATAATGCTCACGTCATCGTCATTGAAGAACTTCAATTTTTTAGCGATGCTTATGATAATATTGTTAATTGGTGTGATAATCACGGAAAACACGTCATTGCCGGTGGTTTAGATGGAGATTTCCGTCGCGCACCTTTTGGTGATGTACTACGTCTCATTCCACATGCGGAAAAAGTGGTAAAGTTAAGCGCTCTTTGTAAAAGATGTTGTGATGGAACTCCTGCTAATTTTACAATGCGTATTACAAAAGATGAAAGTCAAACTGTTGTAGGAAGTGCTGATGTATATGAAGCCGTTTGTAGAAAACATTTTCTTGAAAATGCCA
>JACCDI010968956.1_pt1 | contig 19766 bp, 17 predicted proteins | sample 7442791 | NCBI WGS metagenome assembly JACCDI01 (sample SAMN15323434, study PRJNA562643) | freshwater metagenome | isolation source: river surface water | place: USA:Blue River Watershed | collected 2017-08-15
ACCCCATTTACAACGTGCCCATGCTGGGCACACACAAGGCGCATCATCCAACCACTAGAAGCCGCCCTGTTTCCATGACTCTCCGTAACTACAACCCTAACCCCGCGATCCACTTCCGCCCCCGCTTCTAGTGGTGGATGTGCTCATCGTTCGCCCAACCAATGAAGCGCATCTGGCCAGCCTTGAAATGGTGTCTCGTCGTCTGGGGCGCGGTATCTCTTGTTGGAGTCGTTGTCGTCGGGATCAGCATTGCTCGACGATTTGGTGCGACTGATTCGATTCTCGGCACATCGAATGAAGGTTCATCAGCGAAAGCCAGCAAGGATGATGTTCGCTATGTTCTGAACTGGTGTCGCCTCGGCGATGCTCGAACAGAGGAAGTGGTTCATAGCTATGTGTCTAGCCGGTCATTCACTGGCGACCATTTGGACGCTCACGCGATTAGGATCAGCCATGTTTCTATTGATGAGCTGAAGCAGGACGATTTTGGTTCCGGGTGGTATCGGTGCGACCAATTGAAGGGAGTCTTGGCTGATGCTCTGGATTTCGTCGGCGGCTGGTCCAGCAGCGACGACATTAAGTGGTTCCCCACAAAAGAGCAGCTCCTGACATCAGACTATTACGTCTATCCTTGGAGCATCTACTGCCACGGGACACGCCCCTCATCCGCTGAGTTGATCTTCGTGCGGCCATCTGATCGAATGGTCTTCTACTTCGGATGCAAGACATGAACCCCAACACCAAGGCGAACAAAACGGATGCAGGCAACGGCTCGAAGGCTATCTGTCGTGTCAGCAACGCCCACCCCTCGCCGTCGCCTGATCCGTGGCGTTCGGCAGAAATTTACTATGGAGATTATCGATCTTCTTTTCCGACCTGGCTTCTGGAGGCTGTCGGTGCCTTTGCTGATCGTTTCGACATTACTGATATTTCTAGCGGCTTTGATTAGCACACTTTTTGAATCCAATTATCCATGGGTCGCAGATGCCGTCGGAATTCTGTTTGGAGGATACGTGCTGGTCGCAGCATCAACTTTTGTGTTCCTGATTCTCTCGCGTTTGAGGCTTCATTTCAATGGTTCATCGTTGGATGCATCCCTATTCTTCCTTAGGTTCCCCGTATACCGCCGATCTGTAGAAGGGACCTCATGGCATGCTTGGAGCGTCCCCCGCAAGAACTGGACAGGAAATATGAACTTTTCGAATCGAACGGTGAGGTGATTCCGCATCACGCGCAGACTCTTTGAGAGCACTTTGATTTTTCACCAGCGCAGTCAAAAAGATCTTTTGCCAAATTCCCCAGCTTCAGAAAGCAGCCGGACAATCACAGGTAGCAAGGATCGTTCGACGTGAGATTGCAATCGCATGGATGGCCGTCATGGCGTGTATTTTTCCAGCCCCCCCGCGGATTTGTGCTGGAAGGGAAGATTTTCCCTTGTCGGTGCCATGGAATCCTCGTAATTCTGTCGCACATGAAAAAATTCCTTTTGTTTGCTGGTGCCTGTTTCGCATCCTGCCTGATGGCTACTGGGGCGGAAGAGGGTTTTGTCTCCTTGTTTGATGGCAAATCCCTGGATGGCTGGAAAATCAACCGCGCGCCGGAATCGTTCGCGATCGAGGACGGGGCCATCCGTGCCAACGGTGATTGCAGCCACATCTTTTACGAGGGCAAAGTCAACGGCGGGAAATTCAAGAACTTCGAGCTGCGCATGGACGTGATGACTCGCAAGAACTCCAACGGCGGCGTATTCATTCACACGGTTTTCCAGGACAAAGGCTGGCCCAGCGGCTACGAAATCCAAGTCAACAACACGCAAAAGGATCCGCAGAAATCCGGTGGTCTCTACAATACGGTGAAAAATCTTGTGCCATTCGAAGATGATGCATGGATGAAATACGTGATCACCGTCAAGGACGGCCATGTCACCGTCACGGTGAACGACAAGGAACTGGTGAATTACAAAACCGAACCAGCCACCACCAAGCTCCTCGCTGATGGCGGGACTTTCGCGATCCAAGCCCATGACAAAGGCAGCACGACGCTTTACAAAAACATTCGTGTCAAAGTGCTACCATAAGAAATATCCTTCCACTCCCATGAAACCAAGCATCCTTCCACTCACCTTGATCGGGCTCGCTTGCCTGCCGCTTACCTCCGTGTCCGCCGAGGACAAAAAAGCTGAATTCTCTATGACTACCGAAACACCCGCTGACGTCAAAGCAGCACCCGCAGATGCAGAGAAAACCAAGTCGGGCCTGGCCTCGAAGGTTTTGAAACCAGGAACAGGAACTGAAAAACCCGCCGCTGCGGATACGGTGACGGTGCATTACTGTGGCTGGACCACCGATGGGAAAAAATTCGACAGCTCGCTTGATCGCGGGCAACCCACCAGTTTCCCGCTGAACCAAGTGATCAAGGGCTGGACCGAAGGTCTCCAGTTGATGACACAGGGGGAAATCCGTCGATTCTGGATTCCTGCTGATTTGGCCTACGGCGAGAACCCCGGCGGCGGCCGCCCCGGCGGAACGCTGGTGTTTGATGTCGAACTGTTGGCCATCAAGGTCGCCCCCAAACCGCCTCCGGTGCCGGAAGATGTCAAGGCAGCTCCTGCCGATGCGGAAAAAACGGCGTCTGGTCTGGCATCGAAAGTCTTGACCAAGGGAACGGGCGAAGTTCACCCCAAAGCGGCGGACAATGTGACGGTTCACTACACCGGCTGGACCACCGATGGGCAAATGTTCGACAGTTCCGTCGTGCGTGGCCAGTCCGCCACTTTTCCGCTCAATCGTGTCATCCCCGGATGGAGTGAAGGCGTGCAATTGATGGTGGAGGGAGAAAAACGCCGTTTCTGGATACCCGCGGAACTCGCTTATGGCAAAAACCCGCCACAAGGCGCGCCCGCAGGTCTTCTTGTGTTTGATGTGGAGTTGCTCCAGATCGTGAAATAAACACAAGTCATCTGGCATCGAAGTCTCAGGAGAGGAAGCTCATGCTTCCTCTCGCTGCTTGAAGTCAAGGACACACCCTCACCTCAATCACGACTTCGCGGGCCTGAACCATAGTCGCGACACCTTGCGGTAATTCGATATCTTGCGGAAGCCCTGAGCATCCAGCAAATCAAAAACATCTCGACGACGGGGGATGAGATCATCTTCCCGATTTTTTACAGCGTATTTTTCGAATCAATCGTTAAAATCACGGAAATGGCATAGCGTGAGGCATGGGTCAAAGATTCGTTCGTGCATGACGGATTGAACCTCTGGCAGACAACAAGAATTACCGGTTGCATCCGACCTGCGCCACTCGTAGTTTCTGCCCGTGAGCACGTTACACATTGAAACCATGGCCGTCATCGGCGAGGAACTCTGTCTGAATTTCAACGACGGCAAAGAAATCTATCTCCCTTTGCCTCTGTTGCGGCGCGCTTGTCCCTGCGCCTCCTGTCAGGGTGAGCCTGATGCCTTGGGGCGCGTGGTGCGTCCTCGCGTCGACCTTACGGAGCGTTCTCTCCAATTGCGTCAAATCACTCCGGTAGGCTCCTATGCATTGCAGCTCTTCTGGCAGGACGGTCACGGCACTGGGATTTACTCCCTATCCTATCTACGCGAACTCTCGAACCACGTGTGAATCATGCCCAACGCCCTGATCCGCGAAACCTCACCCTACCTACTCCAGCACGCCAACAACCCCGTCGATTGGCTGCCTTGGTGCGATGCGTCCTTCGCCCGCGCCGCCCGCGAAAACAAACCGGTCTTTCTCAGCATCGGCTACTCGACCTGTCATTGGTGCCACGTGATGGCACATGAGTCGTTTGAAAACGAAATGACCGCGGCGCTGATGAATGAACACTTCATCAACATCAAGGTCGATCGCGAGGAAATGCCGGACATCGATGCCACCTACATGGCCGTCGTGCAAGCCACCACCGGGCAAGGTGGTTGGCCCATGAGCGTGTGGCTGACGCCAGAAGGCGCACCACTGATCGGGGGCACGTATTTCCCGCCCGAAGATCGCTACGGGCGGGCAGGATTTCCTCGCATCCTTCGCGAGGTCGCCCGACTGTGGATCGAGGATGAAGCGAAGATGCGTACAAATGCAGCGCGTCTGTTAGCCCAATTGCAACAAGATGCCGCGCAAACACCGACGCAGGCTGAACTTGCGCCTGCCCGTGCCTTCGGAGATTTTTTTGATCATTGCGATCGGAATTTCGACGAGGAACTCGGCGGCTTCGGTGACGCACCCAAGTTCCCCCGCCCCGTGGTGCTGCGAACCCTCATGCAGCTCATTGACCGCTGGGGTGGCAAACATTCCGACAGCTGCCGTGCTTGGCAAATGGTCGACCGCACCCTCAAGGCCATGATCCACGGAGGCATGCACGACCAACTCGCGGGTGGCTTTCACCGCTACTCGGTCGACCGCTACTGGCACATACCGCATTATGAAAAAATGCTCTATGACCAAGGTCTGATTGCCGATGCGCTGATCGATGCCTGGCAACTATCCCAAGATGCCGTGTATGAACAAACGATCGGAGGGATTTTTGACTATTTGACAAGCACCATGCGCGACACCGGCGGAGCCTTTCACGCCGCTGAGGATGCGGATAGCCTACCCCACGCTGGCGCGGCACATAAACGCGAAGGCGCGTTTTGGACCTGGGAGTCAGAAGAAATCTCACGTTTGTTCGATCCGCGCACAGCACTCATCGTTTCCCTCGCCTTCGGCATCGAGGCTCAGGGGAATGCCCGTCCCGCAAGCGACCCCCATGAGGAACTGGTTGGACAAAACACCCTCTATCGTGCCGTTTGCAACGCGACGTTGGCAACTCGTTTTGATATGACCGAGGGCGAAATCGAAAGACTTCTCGTTCACTCGAAAAAGATTCTATTACAACAACGCCTTACCCGTCCCGCACCTCATCGCGACGACAAAATCATCACAGCCTGGAACGGCATGGTGATCCGTGCAATGGCGCGTGCGGCTCGCGAATTTTCTCGATCCGACTGGCGGGATACCGCTGTTACCGCCTGCCGCTTTGTGCTGCGCGAGCTGTGGGATGGAGTGATCCTCTATCGGTGCTATCGTGGCAAACGTTCGCCGCATCCGGGTTCTCCGGCCGATTACGTGCAACTCATCTCTGCCCTCATCGCTCTTCACGAGACCACAGCGGAAACCCAATGGTTGGCCATGGCCGCGGACTTGCAAACCGTGCTCGACCGCGAGTTCTGGAGTGACGAGCAACAAGGCTATGTGCTTAGGTCCCACATCGGAGGACGCGAGTTGCTCCGGGTGCGCGAGGACTACGACGGTGCGGAGCCCGCTCCAAACCATCAGGCTGCGATCAACCTGCTGCAACTCGCGGTGCTTTGCAACAAACCCGCCTACCACACCCGTGCGGAGGCCCTTCTGCGAGGTGGCAGCTCGATATTGATTCACCACACCTTTGCCGCTCCCGTCTTACTGAGCGCGCTGGATCTTTGGGAGCGAGGCATCGCCCATTGGCAAGTTCCCGCCAACATGGACATCGACATCACCGGCTACCGCCCCCGTGCCCTTTTCACCAATCAAGCGGATGTCACCCAAGCTCTCATCTGTGAAGGTCAGACTTGCCGCCGTTTTGATCCAAAAAAAGATCAAGCCACCGTGGCGGCAGATTCCGCTCGTGGTGCCAGGCTCTGACAAAAAATCAGAATACGCCGTCCTAACGATCCGCGCAGCGAGATACTGCCTCTCCTCGTTCGACCAAGTCGGCTTGGAGGATGGAGTTCGCGACCACGGAGCTAGAAACCGCACTGCCGCACGGCTTCGTAGAGAACGATGGCGACGGCGGTCGATAGATTGAGACTGCGAGTGCTGCCCTCTTTCATCGGGATTTTCAGTGCCTGATCGCCCGCGGCATATACCACTGATTCCGGCAATCCGCGCCCTTCACAACCAAAGACAAGATAATCGCCATGGGAAAATGGCACTTCCCACATATTACGCTTGGCCTTGGTGGTGAGATACCAGAATCGCGCTTCCGGTCCAGCTGCTTGTTGCAACTCCTCTAACGATTCCCAAACACGCACATCGACGTCCTTCCAGTAATCGAGACCGGTGCGGCGGACGTATTTGTCTTCTAACGAAAAACCGAGCGGCTTGACCAGATGAAGCGTCGATCCCGTCGCCAATGCAAGACGCCCGGCGGCACCGGCGTTGTGGGGAATTTCGGGAGCTACGAGCACGATCGAAAACATGGCGTAGGCATTCGTTAGACCTTGCGCTGAAGCAGCGACTTGCCAGTCATTTCCGCAGGTTTGGCCACGCCTAACATGTCGAGCAAGGTCGGTGCCACATCAGCGAGAATGCCGTTTTGCAAATCATAGTTCGCGGCATCCGCAGCGACGTAGAGGCAATGCACCAGATTCGTGGTGTGAGCGGTATGCGGCGAGCCGTCAGGATTACGCATCAACTCGCAATTGCCGTGATCGGCCGTGATGAGCAACTTACCACCAAGCGACAACGTGCGTTCCACGAGCAGACGAACACCGAGGTCGATCGTTTCGCAGGCGTGAATGCCCGCCTCCACCACACCGGTATGGCCAACCATATCGGGATTGGCGAAGTTCACGATGACAAGATCGTAATTTTCCATGCGACGATAGACCTCGAAAGCCACATCCGGCGCGCTCATCTGCGGTTTGAAATCGTAGGTCGCCACTTCCTTGGGGCTGATGGCCAGATAGCGATCCTCTCCCGGATTGGGCGGCTCCACGCCACCATTAAAGAAAAACGTTACATGAGGATATTTTTCCGTTTCCGCACAACGCAATTGTGTCAAACCGGCCTGCGCCACGGCCTCCCCGAGGATCATTTTCAGCGACTGCGGTTCGAAGATGACCGGACAATTGTAATCACCGTATCGGGTGAGCGTGACGTAGTGTACCTGCGGCGAGACCTCGCGATCAAAGCCATCGAATCCTGGCTGCAGAAAAGCATCCGTCAACTGGCGCGTGCGATCGCTGCGGTAGTTGAACCACAGAAACACATCGCCATCGCGCACGCGTTGTTCGTTGGCGTGTGAAAAAATCAGGGGCTGCACAAACTCGTCGCCGCGGGCATCTTGCGCATAGGTGGCCTGCACGGCAGCGGCGGGAGTGGCGGAGGAAATTTCTCCGCGACCTAAGACGATCGCATCCCAAGCAAGTTTGTTGCGCTCCCAGCGTTTGTCGCGATCCATGGCATAGTAGCGTCCGATCACCGTGGCAATCTTGGCACCTGTGCCGGCAATGCGTTTTTCGACATCGGCCATATAACCCGCGCCACTGGTCGGCGACGTGTCACGACCGTCGGTGATCGCGTGGATGAGGGTATCGGTCACCCCCGCGCGCTGCGCCATTTCCGTGAGTGCGATCAAGTGATCCTGATGCGAATGCACGCCGCCATCACTCACCAAGCCGATCAAATGAAGGCGTCCGTTTTTTGCCTTGGCAAAGGCTTCCTGCAAATTCGCATTCTGTTCCAACTCGCGATCCGCGATGGATTTGTTGATGCGGGTGAGATCCTGATAGACAATTCGTCCGGCGCCGAGATTCAGGTGACCCACTTCACTGTTGCCCATTTGACCATCGGGCAATCCCACGTCCATGCCACTGGCCGAAAGACGGCTCTGGGGATACTTCGCATAGAGTTCATTGTGAAATGGTGTGTTTGCCAACAGTGTGGCGTTGCCATCCCTTTGCGCGGTCTCAGGACCTCCTGGATTGACTCCCCAACCGTCACGAATGATCAATACTACTGGTTTCTTTGCCATGGCGCGCTGTCATTAGCCGAAACGGCCGACAAAGTCCACGCCAAATGCTTTTTCGCAGAGCACTGGTCCTTCCATGCACGGCAATACCATCACAGCGTGTGGAATGTGATGTTCGTATCACAATGGCAATTCGTAGCCACGGCCGGACACACCTTCGAACCAACGGATGTAGGCGGCGTTGACAGTGGCGTAGCCGCCAGGCGTGGGATAATCACCGGTAAAATACCAATCGCCGCAAGGGCCTTTGATGGAAGCATGAAGATTTTCGATCGTCTGGAAAATGATTTCCACATCGCCGTTCCAGTTCATATCTTCCGGATAAACCATGCGACTGATCTCTGCGGAAATCTCCTCCTGGGTGAAGTCCTCGTACACACGCTTTACGGCATTTTGCATCTGGCCACTGGGTTTTTTCAACTCCATACGGCAGGCATCCGCCACTTCATCGAGCAAGGACTGGCGACCCGCGCGCCGATGCAAAGCCACCGCAGCCTGGAAGGCGATGAACTTGCCCATTTCCGACATGTCGATGCCATAACAATCAGGATAGCGGATCTGTGGTGCGGTGGAGCAAACCACAATCTTCTTCGGATTGGTGCGGGCAAGGATTTTGAGAATCGATTTTTTCAACGTGGTGCCGCGCACGATGGAGTCATCGATGACGACCAAATAATCATTCTCCTTCACCACACCGTAGGTGATGTCATAAACGTGAGAGACCAATTGCTCGCGACCTTTTTCCTGGGTGATGAAAGTGCGCATCTTGATATCCTTGTGCGCGATTTTCTCGCCGCAAGGCCAGTTTTTCAGAATCAACGAATCGACCTTATCGGGGGTGAGCGTGCCGTCTGCGAGTCCGGCAAGGATTTCCGAGCGCACCTGTTGGCGACGATACATGCGCAAGCCGTCCATCATGCCGTAGTATGCGGTCTCAGCGGTGTTGGGGATAAAAGAGAACACCGTATTCTCAAAGGAGTGATGGATGCTTCTAACGATTTGATCCACCAAGGCCGCGCCCATGGCTTTGCGCTCCCGATATATGGCGGGATCATTGCCGCGGGAGAAGTAGATTTTTTCAAACGAACAGGGCGTTGGTTGATCGGCACTGGCGAACTTGCTTTCGCGCATGGATCCATCAGCCTTGATCACCATGAGAGAGCCCGGTTCCAAGACCTTGACTTCCGCAGCGCTTGCCTCGAACACCGTCATGAGAGGCACCCTTTCGGAGGCAAAGGCGATCACCTCTTCATTGAGCAACATGTGGCAGGGGCGGATGCCATGGGGATCGCGCATCACGAACATGTCGCCATTGCCTACTACGCCCACGATGGCATAGCCACCATCCCAGGCTTGCGCGCTGATTTGAACGATGTTTTCGACATCCAGCAGCTCGGAAATTTTTTCGGGAATCTCGTTGCCGTCATGTCCTTCATCGCGCAAGCGGCGATAAAGGTCGGTATGATGTTCATCAAGGTGGAAACCGATCTCTTCCAATACCGTCTGGGTATCCGTGCCAAACACCGGATGCTGGCCGCGCTCGATGAGCTTACGGTTCAGTTCACCGGTGTTGGTCATATTGAAATTTCCCATCACCATCAGCGTGCGGGTCGGCCAGTTGCTGCGGCGCAAATACGGATGGCACGAGCCAGAATCAAACTCCCCTGATGTGCCATAGCGGAGGTGGCCGATCAAGATCTCACCGCCGAAATCAAAATGCTCTTTGACACTGGATGGGTTTTTTGGGTCAAGTTTGTCTTTTCGTGCGAGTTTGTTGAACCATTTGATTTCTGACCGGAACAGACTCGCAAGCGAATCTTTTTCCGCGTCACGACGACGAAAAATGTAGGGCGAACCGAGCGGCATGTCCAGCTTGGCGCATCCGATCCCCACACCATCGTGGCCGCGGTTGTGTTGCTTTTCCATGAGCAAAAACAACTTTTGGAATCCCCACAGGCAGGTGCCGTAGCGGTCGTAATAGTAGGCCAGCGGTTTGCGAAGCCGCACCGCAGCGATTCCGCATTCATGTGTCAGAAAATCACTCATGGAATCTTGGATTTGCGCTGCTGTTGGGGATTCACTCGCCCGCTACCTTGACCTTGACTCCATCGCCCTGTCGCATGGTTCCGAGGATGATGCCACCGGGGCCCACTGAGCAGGCCTTTTGCGCATCCTCCGGAGAAACAATCGCAACCCAACCGATGCCCATGTTGAGCGTGTGGAAGCGGTCTTCGGCATCGATGAATTCGTAAAGTTTGTGAATGCCGGGTAAGCCCCAAACTGGGATCGTGAGATCGGCACCGAGCCCTTGGAACAGGCGCTCCAGATTTTCCGGCAAACCACCACCGGTGATGTGCGCCATGGCACGGGGCTTGATGCCAGCGGATTTGAGGCCACGGGTCACATCATGATAGAGTCGCGTAGGCTTCAGCCACTCTTGCAATTCCTCCTCGGTTGCCATCTCAGGATGCTCACGAAGCACACGACGCACGAGACTCCAGCCATTGGCGTGGATGCTATCGGAAGCATATCCCACAAGCACATCGCCGACCGCCACGGTGGTCGGATCAATCAAATCGGATTTTTCCGCGCAACCGATGCAGAAACCGGAAAGTTCCACCACGCCTTCGGGGACGATCCCAGGCATTTCCGCAGTTTCTCCACCTGCCAAAATGCAACCGCAGCTTTCCAGATGATCCGCCATACCGGCGATCAATCGCTCGATTTTTTTGCCATCCAAGGCAGGGATCCCGATGTAGTCGAGAAACATCAAGGGATCGCCGCCCGTGGTGAGAATGTCGTTCACGTTCATGGCCACCAGGTCCTTGCCCGCCGTTTCATACATCTCGCGTTCGAGTAACAAATCAACCTTCGTACCCACCCCATCACAGCCGGTCATAATCACCGGAGCCTTGTAGGCACTGAGGTCGTAGCATGCGGCAAAGAGCCCAAAGGCCCCCCACAGTTGACGCTCCTTTTGCGTGCGTTTCACGTGGCTCTTGATGTCACCGACAATCGCCGCGGCTTTGCGCGTATCGACCCCTGCTTGTTGATAAGTCAATTTTCCCGACATTGGATTCAGTGCCTCGCGGCGCCACGCTTGTGCCACTCCCGCGCGACTGAGTCACGCTTAAAAACCATCACCCCGTGTTTTCTCTTTTTCCATCGTGAAAAAATATGCCCGATATGGGTTTGGCAAAGTTGGAAATCGTCATTTCCACCTCTGGCAGGCGCTTCAGTTCGAACGGACGGAAACTTTTTCCACGAGGATCGATGGGCCGGGCTTTTCCCCTGCCGCAATCAGATGAATGTAAGATAATCCGTGGACCGAAGGATGGCTCCACTTCATTTCCCCGACCGGTTTTCCATCAAGCGAAAGACGACAACCCTGGTTCGCCGATGTGCCTTTCCAATCGATCAAAAGGGTGTAATCATGGTCACTGCGCAAGATTTCCTTTCCCATTGCTTTCCCGGGTTCGAGTAGCCAACTGCCGCAGGCGAACTGAGGCGCGGTGCGGTCGCAGGCGTTGAACAGGCGATCCGTAAGACTCAAATGCGTGCCGACCGAGGCCTCGGGCAAACGGAAACGCAACATCAATTCGCCGCTCTTGGTTGCGGGAAAATTCCATGAAGCACCGCCCGCACGATAATCAGCGGCAGAACTTTCGTTCACCAAGTCCGGATCATCCCAAAAACGAATTTCCAACACCTTGGTGTCTCGCCTCTGCGGATGAGGAATGACCATAGCCGCCGGTTTGCGATCATAAGAACAATGGCCTCGTGGGTGCGGCACAAACGTATGATGCAACCAGTCCGCTGATCCACAAGAAAAGTCTCCGGACCTCTCCTGCTCCAGCAGCCAACGGAGATCCATGATCACCATTCGACGATGATTCGCGTGCTGGCCGTAGGAAATCAACACACGATGCTGGTCCAGCGAGAGAAACTCCGCCTGATGGTTCCCCCGATCCTGCGGGCCACCCCATGTTGCATAATCACGACGACCGCGATGCTCATCAAGAGCGACTTCGCGAAAACCACGCCAAGTTTTCCCTTCGTCATTGGAAACCGCTGCATGAAGCGTGTCGCGATTGGTAAACGCATCCTCGCCCTTACCTGATGCGGTAGGCAACTCGGGCATTGCCACTTGATTCGTCCACAAAACCAGCAGCCTGCCATCAGCAAGCCGACCCACAGTTGGCATGGTCAAAGTCGCCGCAAAGGCAGACGGTCTTCCCTCGCTCCAAGTATCGCCTCGATCCTTTGAAAAAGATTCGTAATGAAAATCTTGGGATGTGCGAAACAAGGCCCACAACGTGCCATTTTTCAATTCCACGATCGATGACTCCACGGCGATATTCTGCCAGCGCAGACCACGATGAATGCCGCCGATCTCATGGGCTGGCGATCGCACTACGGTTGGAGAAGCCCGCCACCGCAATCCCCCGTCGTCGGAAATCCACATCGTGGTACCGTTGCCGTGCGCGGGAAGAATCACGCGTTTGCCTCCATCGATGAACACCGGCGTGCGCATGATACCGGGAATGGTCAGCAAATCATCCTGCTTCTCCCTCCAACTGCCGCTGAGTGTGCCCTGCTTGGTAACCGCTAGCCAATTGCCATCCAATCCGCCACGAGAGTGAAAGACAAAATCCTTGATCGGCTGTACGCGGATGAACTCTCCCGTGAGCGGATTCCTGGCAAATGCCGGCGACTCCTTTGCCATTCCTCCAAAGTTGGGCGGATAGCTGGCTGGAGCTTTTTGATACTGCCAGTTTTGCCCAGCATCATGACTCACCAGATACCCGGGATGCTGACGATTCCCGTCGTAATGACGAATCTCCTTTTCACTGACCCTGACAAGCCCCCGCCCAGCATCGGCAGGAGGAATCGCAACAACTCGCGGTGCGGGATAGGTGATTGCCCAACATGTCAGTATGCCGCAAAAAAACATACCACACGTAACGAGATGAATCATTTCTGAAAACGGTATAACGTGATCACTTTGCCGCTATGGGGAAGCAATGGTTGGTGCAGCCGACCACCGTGCGATCCTCTGTTGGAAAAAAAATCCCTGCCGGCTCTACCGGCAGGGAAATTGCGAAAAACATCACATCAATGCTCGCGACAGAATGCCTCAAAACGATCGAGGCCCTCGGCAAGAACATCGAGGGAAGTGCAGTAGCTCAGACGAATGCCGTCGTCATAACCGAAAGCGATGCCGGGAATCGCAGCGACTTTGTAGCGGGAGAGCAACTTGTCACAGAGATTCATCGACTTCAGGCCGAGCTTACCAGTGTGGACGAAGAAATAAAACGCGCCTTGTGGTTCAACGACACGAATGTTGGGAATCTGACGCAGGCGACCCAGCATAAACTGGCGGCGCACGTCGTATTCTTCCACCATGTCGCTCACAAACGATTGATCTCCGGTCAGCGCCGCAAGAGCACCGTATTGGGCGAAGGAGCAAGCGTTCGACACCGTATGGTTCTGGATTTTTTCGATAGCCTCCGCCAGCGGCCGGGGTGCGGCGGTGTAACCCAGACGCCATCCAGTCATCGAGTAGCCTTTGGAAAAGCCGTTGACCGTAATGGTGATGTCATAGAGCTCTTTGCTCAACGATGCAATGGAAGTGTGTTTGGTTTCGCCGTATACGAGTTTTTCGTAAATTTCATCAGACAAGATCACGATGTCCTCGGAAAGGGCGATTTCGCCCAGAGCCTCCAACTCTTCCGCGGTGTAAACGGCACCGGTGGGATTGCCGGGGCTGTTGATGATGACCATTTTCGTGCGCGGGGTCATGGCTTCCTCGAACTGCTCGGGAGTCATCTTCCAACCATTGGCTTCTGTCGTTTCCACGACCACAGGAACGCCGCCCGCCATCAGCACCATGTCGGGATAGCTGACCCAGTAGGGAGCGGGAATGATGACCTCATCACCCTCCTCGATCACGGACAGAATCGCCATGTAGCAAGCCATTTTGGCGCCACCGGTGACACAAATGTCCTTGACGTCGTAGCTGAGATTGTTGTCGGCCTTGAGTTTGGCGGAGAGTGCCTCACGCAATTCCGGAATGCCGGAAGCGGCGGTGTATTTGGTGAATCCGGCCATCAAGGCGGCGGCACCGGCCTGTTTGACATGCTCCGGAGTGTCCATATCCGGTTCACCACCGGCCAGTCCGTAGACTTCTTCGCCGCGCGCCTTCATGGCCTTGGCTTGATTGGTGATAGCGAGAGTGAGAGACGGAGAAACTTTGTTGATTCGGGATGAGATGCTTTCCATAGCTTGCGCGGATTCGAGTTGGTCGCCCGTTGACGGGCCACGATACTGTGAGAACGCGCGTCGCCTGCGGTGCGGAAGACCGTTTTGCCGATTCCTCCGCCGTAACGCAAGCGGAATGCGTTCCCCAACCGATTTTTTTGCATCTCAGCGTTCCGCTCCTCGGAATTGAAACGGCCTGCTGCTGACAACCGCCATGATCACCGGGCGCAGGCGGTATTCATTTTTGACCAAAGTTCGGTAAAGATCCTCGATCGCTGGTTCATCATAATACTCCAGCGGACGCCCCAACGCGTAGCAAAGCAGCTTGCGACAGAAATTTTTGCAAAACAATTCATTCGATTCGACCAGCAGTTTTTTCAACTCGGCAGGTGAAGAAAAAACAATATCACCCGGCAAAGCGGAGAGCGAATCAACCTTCTTGCCATTGGCGTCATTCGTTCGCCAACGACCAATGGCGTCGAAATTTTCCAAGCCGAAGCCCAAGGGGTCGATTTTTTCATGACATCCGGCGCAATTCGGTTTTTTGCGATGAAGTTCCAACTGTTGCCGGAACGATAAACCTTCCGTCGACTTGTCATCTGCCGGGAGCTCCCCGGCATCAGGTGGCGGCGGCGGCGGCGGCGTGCCGAGTATCGTATCTAAAATCCACTTCCCACGCTTCACCGGACTGGTGCGTAAAGGCAGCGAAGTCGCTGTAAGAATGGAAGCCTGACCGATCACGCCACCCCGTTGCGGATCTTTGATGGAGACCAAGCGCATCTGCGGACCGACGACACCTGGCATCCCGTAATGACGAGCCAACTCCTCATTCACAAAGGTGTAGTTGCTGTCAAGAAGCTCAGTGATAGGTCGATTTTGTCGCTGAATGTGATGAAAAAACTCCACAGACTCGCGATACATCGCCACGCGCAGACTTTCTGTAAACATCGGGAACCGTTTGGCGTCCGGGTTCACTGATTCACGCAGTTCATCAAAACCCAGCCACTGTCCGGCGAAGTAGCGAGCCAATGTATCCGCGCGAGGATCGTCCAGCATTCGCGTCACCTGCTGCTGCAAAACCGTAGGATCTGACAGCTTGCCCTGATCCGCTAATTGAAAGAGAGCGCGGTCGGGCATCGACGCCCAAAGAAAATACGAGAGACGGGTGGCGAGCTCGAACGAATCCACCTGCCACTCGGTTTGGCCGGCCTGATCGGATTCCCAACGAAACAAGAACGAGGGATGGATCAACAAAGCCCGCAGTGGGGCACGGAATGCATTTTCGTAGGACTCCCCTTTTTTCAGTGCCTGCTCGAAGAGCGCTAACAGCGAGGAAATGTCCTGATCGTTGAGCCGTCGACGAAACGCCAGAGAAGCGTGCGAAACCAGCACCACGCGTGCCGCGGCAAGCGGATCCTCCTTTTCCTGAGGCTTGCGGAAAACCACGCGCTTGAGCAAGGCGGGCTGAGCGTAGATCGCATCGACCACCTTGCGTGATGCTTGCACATATTTTTCCATCAATACCGGTGGGATGAACAACGCGTCCCCCACATTGTCAAAGCCCTCGCCACCAGCACCGTCGGCAGGAAATTCTTGGCCAGCTAGGAATGAAATGCCGAACAAATCGCGCACGGTATTGTTATACTCATTGCGGTTCAACCGACGCACCGTTGGACGTCCCGCCTTGCGAGGGAAATCACCTTTTTTCAACTGGGCCATCAATTTCTCAATCTCCGCGACCATAACGGCGCGCTCGGCGGATGTCGGCAACTCATCGACATCGTCCTCGGGAGGCATTTCGCCGCTTTTGATCTGATCAGCCACATTTTTTAAAAACCGATGGGACCGGTAAGCGTCCTCGGCGGTTTTGATGTGGTGCAATTCGATGCCTCCCTTCTGTTTTTTCTCTCCATGGCAAGAGTAGCAGTGCTCTTCGAGCAACGGCACGACTTGTTGTGAAAACGAGTCACCGAGCGTAGGCAGCATCAGCCCGAACCAGATTGTGAGGGAGCGAATGTTCATGGGGAAACCAAAGGCACCATACGGATGGCGGGGAACAATATTACACAAGCATTACGATTTTCAAGAGATGCTTCCTGCTTGCACGGAATTCGCCGAACGCTACAGTCATCTGCATGCAACGCAGACATTTTATCGCCACGGCAGCGGGTGCAGCACTCGGTGCCTTTCATGAAGTCAATGCCGCCAATGCCGACCGTGAACTGATGGTCCGACCGATTCTTGGTTTTACCAAGTCCTTTGCCGACCTTTCTCTGGCCGATACAGCGGCGCTGGTGGAGGAGGTAGGCTGGGATGGCGTCGATGTGCCCATTCGCAAAGAAAGCACCCACATCAAGATCGAACGCGTGGCTGATGATCTGCCGGCATTGATCGAGATGCTCAAAAAACGCGGCAAAAACCACTGCATGGTCACCACAGACGTGATCGATGCCTCAGCGGAAACCGAAAAATTTCTTCGCACGCTGGCTGCGGCCGGCATCAAAAAATACCGTCTTGGCTTTCACCGCTATCAAAACAACGACAGCCCCATGAAAGTCGCGCGCGAGCTGTCGGCCCGATTGCAGGACATCGCGAAACTCAACAAAGAACTCGGGCTCTGGGGAGGGTATCAAAATCACTCAGGACCCCAGTATTTCGGCGGACCGATCTGGGATGTGATCATGGCCATGGAAAAAACCGAGCCTACCCATCTAGGACTTTGCTTCGATATTGCTCACGCCACAGTCGAAGGCGGACAAAACTGGCCCATCCAGTATCGTTTGGCTCGCCCGCGCATCGGCGTTGCCTACATCAAGGACTACCGCTGGCGCGAGGCCGATGGCGTTTGGCATCGCGATGCGTGCGCATTCGGCACAGGGATCGTGCGCAAAGCCTACTTCGAGTCACTTCGCAAAAGCCGTTTCGACGGGGAATACTGCCAACATCATGAATACCCTCTGGGCACCGGCAAGGAACGGGTCGATCATTACAAACGCGATCTCGAATCACTGCGCCGTATGATCGCGTAAATCACATGGCGGAGATGGCGCCTCATTTGCGCCGATCTTCTGAAATATGATCGGCTCGGTACAAGTAAAACCCCAACAAAGAACCCATTCTTATGAAAATTCCATTTCGGATCATCGCTCTCATTTCGTCACTCATCGGCACCTCTCACTCTGCCACCCATCAGGCCGATGTGATCGTTTATGGCGCGACACCGGGTGGCTTCTCCGCTGCCATCGCCGCCGCGCGCGAGGGAGCTTCGGTCCTATTGTTAGAGCCAAGCGCCCACATTGGCGGCCTCAGCACGGGAGGACTCAGTCATTGTGACTCGAATCAAATGGTGCGCTCGACTCTCATGGGTTTGTTCGATGAATGGCTCACTCGGATCGTCAAGGACTACACCCAGCGGGGACTTCCCGCACCTTACCAACCCCAGATCAAGGATCACGCATTGTGGACCTTCGAACCCCACGTGGCACTGCGCGTAACGAATCAAATGCTGGCAGAAGCCGGCGTGAAAGTTTTCACCAAACAAGGTTTGCCCAAGGTCACAAAGACAGGAACGCGGATCACCACGCTGATGACCGCGAAGGATACCTATCAAGCCAAGGTGTTCATCGATGGCAGTTACGAAGGTGATCTGATGGCGGCAGCTCAGGTCGATTGGACCGCCGGACGTGAAGGTCGCAAGGAATATGGCGAATCCTACGCGGGAAAACAGTATCCGAAAAAAACCATGAAGATCGATGGTTTCGACGAAAACGGTAAGCCGCTTCCTCTGATCACCTCGGTTGAAAAAGGCAATGAAGAGCAAGGTGATTCTCTCATCATGACCTACAGCTTTCGTTTGTGCCTCACGCGCGATCCCAAAAACTTCGTGCCTCTGACAAAGCCGAAACATTACGATCCCGCTCGCTTCGAACTGGCGCGACGAGCTTTCAAAGCAAAAGAAAACGTCGGCTTTGACATGTATCCCCTGCCGGGAAATAAGTTTGACGGCAACAATTCGATTGGTGGACAAATCTCATTGGGATTGATCGGTAGTTGCAACAAGTGGCATCTTGCCGATGAGGCGGGTCGACAAAAAATCTGGGACGAGCACAAGGAATACACTCTCGAGTTCCTGCATTTTCTGCTGCATGATCCGGCGGTGCCGCCGCACGTGCGGAAAAAATTCGAAGGACTGGGTTTCTGCAAAGACGAGTTTGCGGATACAGGACACTTCCCCCCAGCCCTATACGTGCGTGAGTCCCGTCGCATGAAAGGAATGTATGTCATCTCGCAAAAGGACATTCTCGATTCACCTAGCAAGGATGATCCGATCGCCATTTCCTCATTTCCCATCGATTCGCACGACTGCCAACGCATCGCACTGCCGGGTGGCGGAGTCATCAACGAAGGCACGATTTTTCCTGTCCGCAAACAAAACCCCAAAGTTGGATTTGCCTACCACGTCCCTTATCGCGCCATCATGCCCAAACCCGAACAGTGTCAAAATCTCTTGGTGCCTGTGGCCCTATCCTGCACTCATGTTGGCATGTCATCACTGCGCATCGAGGGCGCATGGATGGCGATTGGCCAGGGAGCCGGGGTCGCCGCAGCTCTGGCAGCGAAACAACATGTCGCCGTGCAAGAACTGGCTTATGCCAAACTCCGCGAGCAACTGATCAAACAAGGGCAGGTTCTCGACATTCCCTGATGGCATTTTATCAACGGAAACACGTGAACTAGAAAAATTCCCGCGCAAAGACCCAAAGGCGCAAAGTTTTTTGCATTTCTCAGAATCAATTTCTACGATTGAAAACGAACAACCCACCTCCTTCTCTGCTTTGCCTTTCTTGGCGTCTTTGCGCCTTTGCGCGAAAATATCTCTTCCTCTATCACCTGAAACCCCATTCCCCATGACCATCTCACCCGCAACAGAAAAATGTAAAAGCGATCAATCCTCGCGCAAAGACGCCAAGGCGCAAAGTTTTTTGCATTTCTATCCATAAATATCTTCCATGGAAATCGAATACCCAAACCCTTCTTCCGCTTTGCGCCTTTGCGCGAATCTGTTTCATTGCTATGATCAACCAGCAAACAATCTCAACACGATGAACGAAAATGAAATTAGTAGAATTGTGGTGGATGCTGCCATCAAATTGCATCAAGACCTTGGACCAGGTTTGCTGGAATCCGTATACGAAATCAGTTTGATGCATTTGTTGGAAAAACGCGGCCTAGCTTGTCAGCGCCAAGTTGCCATCCCCATCAACTATGATCATATCAAATTTGATGAAGGATTCCGCGCAGATCTTGTCGTGAACAATCTGGTGATTATTGAATTGAAATCTGTTTCCGAGATATCACCAGTGCATCGAAAACAAATTCAAACATACTTAAGATTTTCAGGCAAAAAACTCGGGCTGCTGTTGAACTTTGGCGCTGCACTCATGCGAGATGAAATTGTTCGTGCAGTGAATCAGTTGCCAGAATGAATCAGATCTCGCGCAGAGACGCAAAGGCGCAAAGGTTGTTGGCATTTTCATCTCTAATTTTTTCCCATGGAAACCCAATATCTCAACTCTCTCCCACCTTGCTTTTCTTGGCATCTTGGCGCCTTTGCGCGAAAAAAAACCCTACCTTCCGATTTGAAATGAAACCAGATCTCGCGCAAAGACGTTATGGCGCAAAGTTTTTTTGAATTTCCAGCCATGAATATCTTCCA
>JACCDI010315244.1_pt1 | contig 19729 bp, 21 predicted proteins | sample 7442791 | NCBI WGS metagenome assembly JACCDI01 (sample SAMN15323434, study PRJNA562643) | freshwater metagenome | isolation source: river surface water | place: USA:Blue River Watershed | collected 2017-08-15
ACCCCCGCCAGCTTTTCTGAGTCTAATAGATAGAGCACAAAGTCCTCGTCGGTCTTGATGATCCGCCCGTCTGGGGCTTTTTTGCCGAGAAGACCCGCACACGAGGGAAACACATAAAACGCCCCCTCTGGCGAATGGCATGTGACACCTGGGATTGCGTTGAGTTGAGCGACGACGGCATCGCGGCGGTCTTGAAATATTTTTGTACGCTCTGCAATAAAGTCTTGGGGGCCCGTCAGCGCCTCAAGCGCTGCCGCTTGACCAATCGAGGATGGGTTAGACGTGCTTTGCGACTGGAGCTTGGTGATCCCCTTGATCAGCTCAGCTGGCGCTGCGCAATACCCAATACGCCACCCCGTCATCGCATAAGCTTTCGATACGCCGTTAACCGTGAGGGTACGTTCTTTGAGCTCCGGCGCCACTTGCGCCATCGTGCAAAACTCGCGGCCATCAAACAACACGTGTTCGTAGATATCGTCCGACAGCACCCAAACATGGGGATGACGAATCAGAACTTCTGCCAGAGCTCGCAGCTCTTGCCGAGAATACACAGCGCCACTGGGATTGTTGGGCGCATTCAAAACCAGCCAACGAGTACGTGGCGTAATGGCACGCTCAAGATCTTCAGGTTGTAGCTTGAAACCTTTTTCAGGGGGGCACAGCACCGGGACAGGCGTACCGCCCGCCAACAAGACGATGTCGGGGTAGGAAACATAAAAAGGCGCCGGCACAATCACCTCAACGCCTTTTTGCACAGTCGCCATCAAGGCATTGAAGATCACTTGTTTACCGCCCGTCCCAACAATCACTTCGCTTGTCGAATAGGTCAGCTGATTTTCACGCAGAAACTTGTCACATACCGCTGCTTTTAATTCGGGGGTGCCGCCAATATCCGTATATTTAGTCTTGGATGCTGCCATCGCCCGCACAACGGCCTCAACCACATTAGGAGGGGTATCAAAGTCCGGCTCGCCGGCCGTTAAACCGACAACGTCGTGACCGGCAGCTTTTAACGCACGCGCACGCTGTGTCGCCATCGAGCTCGGTGAAGGTTTAATTCGGTTTAAGCGATCGGCGATAAAAGACATGAGCATGCACCTTGATTTGATGAATACGAGGCAAAAAAAAATACCTCGCGAACGAGGTATTTTAGAACGGTGCGCTCACTGGGCGAGCGCGATCACGCAGAATTATTTAACCAGCAGCACCGATTGCTTAGACATCGACAGGACACGCTGCGCAACCGAGCCCAACAACAAGTCGGAGACAGCATTGCGCCCCTTGGATCCCATTACAACCAGGTCGTATTTGCCCTTTTGCGCAGCTGCGACGATTTCCGCGGCAGGCTTACCAACAACGATAATTTGGTCATGCTTGATTCCCGCATCGTTTAACACCTTCATAGCGGACTTCAGGTCTTTATCGCTTTCTTCACGCAGGTAATCAGCGATCGCAGATTTACCAACGAAAGACTGCGCGTGACGCAAGCCAGCGTCATCATGCACACTCATGAGAGTGATCGAATTCGTTTTGTCTTTGTTATTGGCCAAAAGAGCAGCGGCATACTTCACTGCACGTAGCGCATGCTTTGAACCATCAGTGGCGGCGAGAATTTTCATGAGTCGTCCCTTTTAGTGTTGAAATTACTTAGGCCCAGTGTAGGCTTGTTTCAACAACAATAGACAACTCAGAACGAAATTAGTTTGATACAGATCAAGACGAGCGTCTTTTTGATGGTGCCGACGGCGAGACTCGAACTCGCACAGCTTTCGCCACTACCCCCTCAAGATAGCGTGTCTACCAATTTCACCACGTCGGCGGTGTGAATACGCTTACGATTGCTACCTACGCGTACTCGATAATCAAGCCCAAGATTGTAGCACGCAGAGCGACAAGCGCTCTGCGCGAAGACTTTACTTCGCTGGGGGCGCGGGCACACCCGGCACGACTGCTGGTGCTGGCGCACCTGGAACCGCTGGCACGCCTGGTACGGCATTCGCCGGGGCTGGAGCAGGGGTCGCCGCGCTCGGTGCAGCCGGCGCTACGCCTGGAACCGCTGAGCCGGGAGCCGGTGCTGCAGGTGCCGTTTGCGTGAAGTTTTGCATGATCCCGGTGTCCTGGCCTTTATTGCCGCGGTTTGCGACATAAGCCAAGCCAATTGTGGAAATAAAGAAAACCACCGCAGCCCATTTGGTAACACGTGACATGAAGTTTGCCGCGCCTGTAGCACCAAACAAACTGCCTGCCGAGCCGCTACCAAAGGCTGAACCCATGTCGGCGCCCTTACCCTGCTGCAACAACACCAGCGTGATGATGGCCAACGACGACAAAATCTGCACAACCAGCAGAACTGTAAACATCCAAGACATTAAAGTGCTCCGAAAACTGAAGGGCTTAGCGACTGAGAACCATGATCTGCCTTAGGCAGCGATGGTCACAAAGTCTTCTGCCACCAAAGATGCCCCACCAACGAGTGCCCCGTCGATATCAGGCATTGCAAACAAACTTGCGGCGTTAGATGCTTTAACGCTGCCACCATACAAAATCTGAATATTGCCAGCGCCGGCCGCAACGAATGCGGCCCGAATCGCTGCATGCACTTCCTGCGCCTGCTCCGGCGAGGCAGTACGACCTGTGCCGATTGCCCATACGGGCTCGTAGGCAACGACCATTTTCTTAACGGCCTCTGCCCCAAGCGCTAATACAGGTGCCAACTGCCGGGTAATAACCGCTACGGCTTGCCCGGCATCACGCTCGGCCAAGGATTCGCCCACACACACAACCGGAGTAATTCCACTCGCAAGTGCCGCCTTGGCCTTGTCTGCCACCAACTGATCGGTTTCGCCATGCAGCGATCGGCGCTCAGAATGGCCAACCAGCGCCCAGCTACAACCGAAATCAGCCAGCATCGCACCCGATACTTCACCCGTAAACGCACCCTGAGCTTGGGCGCTAATGTCCTGCGCACCCCAAGTAATGTGCTTGCCTTTGAGCGACTCAGCAGCCTGGGCTAAATACGGAAACGGCACACAGACGGCCATCTGCGTACCAGACGCAGAACGAGGTGCCGCGCACAATGCAGCCAGTAACTTAGCGTTCTGGCTCAGATTTCCGTGCATTTTCCAGTTGCCCATGACAAGGCGCGTACGGGTATGACTCATTGGGTGGAGCTCTAATGTCGTTGCGTGATAACCCAACATTGTATCCTGTCAGGGTCCGACGGGGAAACGGATCAATAAATCGTTTATGATGCATGCCTTCCTGCTGGAAGCGTGGCCGAGCGGTTTAAGGCACCGGTCTTGAAAACCGGCGAGGGTTCACGCCCTCCGTGAGTTCGAATCTCACCGCTACCGCCACTTTGCTGTCCAAAAGCAAGCCAAGCCGGCGCGCAACAGTTAAATATCTAATGGTAGTCAGATCCTGCATGGTATAAAAAACCATAAAAAGGAGACACGCCATGTTTGCAGCACCACCAGCCATTACGGCCAGGGTTTTCGCCCGCCTTCCCGACAAGTTCTGCCAACCCGGTCGTCGATCCGCTTTCGCCGATGTGCAATTTCATGGCGCAGAGTTACCAAGCTTCTTGGAAGGCCCCTCATTTGATCGCAGCGGCAACCTTTGGGTCACCGACATCCCGTTTGGTCGACTCTTCAAAATTACACCCAGCGGCGACATCAGTCTCGAACTCGAATACGACGGCGAACCCAACGGGCTGAAGTTTCACAAAGATGGGCGCGCCTTTATTACCGATCATAAAAACGGGTTAATGGTCTTTGATCCAAAGACTGGAAAGATTGAGCCCCATTTTGACCGTCCACTCCTGCAACGCTTCAGGGGCCTCAATGATCTGTTCTTCGCTAGCAATGGCGACATCTATTTTACCGACCAGGGACAAACAGGCTTGCAAGATCCCAGTGGGCGTTTATATCGTTTGCGTACTAATGGGCAACTCGATTGCCTACTGAACAATGTGCCGAGCCCCAACGGACTGGTATTGAGTGCAGACGAGAAAATCGTTTACTTGTGCGTGACGCGCGACAACGCCATCTGGCGTGTGCCGATCATGCATGACGGCACTGCAAGCAAAGTGGGCGTTGGAATACAAATGTCAGGAGGCGCAGGGCCAGACGGTATGGCGGTCGACGCCGCCGGCAACTTAGCGGTCTGTCACGTGTTATTCGGTGCAGTTTGGTTGTTTAGTGCAATTGGTGAACCGATGCTTCGCATTAACTCACCAGAAGGCCTGCTCGTCACAAACTGTGCGTATGGTGGCAAAGATAACAAACAGCTGTTCATCACTGAGTCGAAGTCCGGCACAATTTTAGTGGCCGATATGCCCGTCGCCGGACGTCCACTTTACTCACACGCCTAAGCATGCGATTTACCGAAACAGTCGTTGATGGACTCTATGTCAATTTTATTGACATGACGTTGCCCCACCACGTCGGGGCAGAAACTTTGGTTTTTCATCACGGGGTAGGTGCTAACAACGAACTTTGGTCACAGTGGTTAACAGTTCTTGCCCCGCACTACAAAATCGCTAGGTTTGATATGCGCGGGTTTGGTCGGTCCGCTGCGGCTATCAAGCAAGATGGTTGGTCACTTGAGAGTCTGGCACAAGATGTGCTGCAGGTGGCTGACAGCGTGGGGGCTGCGGATTTCCATTTAATTGGCGAGTCGATTGGAGGCACCATTGCACTCGCAACAGCTTTAAAAGCACCAGGGCGCGTTCGAACTCTCACCATGAGTAATGCCGCGTTTAGAGGGGGTGCCGTACAAAACGTGACGCAATGGCAGACTCTTTTGCGCAACGAAGGTACGCTTGCCTGGTCGAAAGAGATGATGGCCGCTAGATTTCATCCTGAGGCCCTGAGCGAAGAACAATGGCAATGGTTTGAACAACAACAAGCAAACCATCCCATTGAATCAATTGTGATCGCCCGAGACATTCTTGTCGGCGCAGACCTCGGGCCGCGCTTGCAAGACGTTCGACTTCCCGTGCTGCTTATGCACGGGGATGGCAGCCCGTTCGTTCCTGTCCCACAAATGGTCGAACTGCGTGACAAGTTACCCAACGCAGAGCTGCATATTTTTGGACATGCCAAGCATGGACTTCCCTACTCCCATGCGATCCCTTGCGCTGAAACCTTGCTGCGATTTCTACACCGCAACAAGGCTTAACACGGTAACTACTTCCCGCGCATCGTTTCTGGCAACCATGTCGCAATTTCAGGCCAGATTGTCAGCAAAACAATTGCAATCACCATTAAAAATACATAGGGCACGGAGCCAGACACCACCTCAGAAAACTTCGCTCCGCCAGATATTCCATGGATCGTGAAAAGATTTAAACCGACCGGAGGCGTAATCTGACCAAGCTCGATCAAAATAGTGATGATCACGCCCAACCAAATCAAATCAAATCCAAACACCTTGATCACAGGAAGCAGCACCGGCAGCGTCATGTAGATCATCGAAATGCCGTCTACAAAACAACCGAGAATGATGTAGAGCACCACAAGAATGGCAAAGAACTCCCATTTGCTAAGCCCCAGCCCCACAATCCATTCACTGATCTCTCGACTCAGTCCGGAAAAAATCAACGCCATCGACAGGATCTGAGCACCGATGATGATCATCGCCACCATACAGGTTGTCTTGACGGTTGCCATCACCGAGTCGCGGAATATCTCCCAAGTCAATTTACGGTACCCAGCTGCCAACAGCAGAGAGCCGGCAGCGCCGACTGCCGACGCTTCAGTGGGAGTTGTTAAACCAGAGTAGATGCCTCCTAGAACAACGACGAGTAACGACACAATGGGTACAACATCCCACAGCGCGCTCGATAAACTGCTCGAAGCGAGCTCCGAGGACATCTTCTCCGCTTTTGCCATGTGAGGAGCGATGGACGGATCACGATAAACCTTCACCGCGATGTACAGCATGAAAATCAAACTCAGCATAATGCCGGGAATGATTCCCGCGATAAACATCTTGCCAACAGACTCCTCAACCAGCGCGGCATACAGCACCATGATGATCGAAGGCGGAATCAAAATCCCCAGGGTTCCGCCTGCCGCTAAAGAACCATAAATTGCAGCATGTTGATAGCCTGCCTTCTTTAACTCAGGGATCGCGACCGTGCCAACACTTGCGGCCGTGGCAACACTCGAACCGCTGACGGCAGAGAAAATCGCGCATGCAACGATATTGGCGTGCAGCAAGCCACCGGGCAACCGATGCGTCATTTTGACAATACCGGTATAGAAGTTTTTGCTCGAACCGCTGCGCAGAATCACTTCGCCCATCAACAAAAACATCGGGATTGCGATCAAGATATAGCTATTAGAGTTGTTCCATACAACCGAACTCAGGCCAAGCATACCGGTCCAGCCCTTCGTCAAGGCAATCACCAGCACACCAATGATTCCCAGAGCGAAAGCGGTCCACTGCCCGATCAAAAAGAAAAATCCTAGTGCCGCAAATAGGATCAGAATGATGATTTCAGAACTCATGTTGTTCGCCTATGGAAGATTTTTAAAGCGTGTCACGATAAACAACACGAGCTGCAAAACCAGAATTGCGCAGCCTGCCGTCACGACAAACATGGGTAACCATTCCGGCGTCTCAACCACCGACACCGCACGTATATCTTGATCAAATGCGTATGAAGTGTGTGCCCCTAAAAAATACGTCAAAATGAGCGAGAACACCAAACTCGTTAAAACGATGATCCACTGAGCAGTGCTTCGCACGAGCCCTGTAAATTTGTCATAAAAAATCTCGACACGGATGAAAGCACCTTCGCGCAGGGCATACCCGAGTCCAAGGAAGATGATTGCAGCATTAAGATATCCGGCAAATTCATCGGCGATCATTGTCGAGCTGCCAAACAGTCGCGCAACGACTTCCACGCAAACCAAAACAAGGATCAAGACTGTTGCAACACCCGCAAGGTAACCAGCCCCTTGCACGATCGAACGCGCCAATTTAGAAAACATTATTTCTAACCTCGTCATTCATCCATGCCCGAATTGAAGGAGGCGACACATGTCGCCTCCTGAGCAAGAACGTATTGTGATTGTTCGATTTAGCGCTTGAGGATTTCGCGAATCTCTTTTACCTGCTCGATCGCTCTTGGACCATGTTGCTTTGCCCAAGCATCCCAGACTGGGGAAACCTTCGCCGTCAAGCGGTCGATTTCCTCTTTCGAAGGTCGGACAAGCGTGACGCCGTGCTTTGTCTTTAGAATTTCTAGATCGCGCGCTTCATCGCCGGTGTTTTCACGGGTCATTTTAGGGCCCCACTGCTCCGCAACCTTATCCAGCACCTCACGCACTTTTGGACTCAATTTGTTATACGCAGCGATGTTGACCATGATGTAGTCTGGGCCACCAACGTTCAAATCAGGAAGATACGCCCACTTGACCGCGTCATACCACTTTGCGCCCACAACGTTAAAGCCTGCAGTCAAGAAGCCGTCAACCACGCCACGCTCAACAGCCAGCGGGACCTCTGCAGCAGTCAAAGAAACAGCTGAGGCACCAATAAGCTTAAGCGCCTCACTTTGCTTCGCGTCAGTCGTACGGAATTTCTTGCCAGCTAGGTCTTCAAACTTGGTCACGACGTTGCCACGACCAAAAATATTCTGGGGTGGCCACTCGAAGTGGAAAAGGATTTTTACGCCTTGCTTTTGAAACTCTGGCTCGGCATATTTCTTGATGACGGGCCAGACCTTATTGAGATCTTCTGTGTTGCGCACCAGCATCGGCAAGTTTGCAACGGATGCAAGTGGCACCGCTCCAGAAATAAATCCTGAGTAGCCTTCGCCAATTTGTACCTGGCCTGTGCCCGTTGCACGCACCACTTCTGATGCTTTAAAAGGAAACTCTCCGGCTGGACGCACAGTAATAATCAACTGACCATCCGTTTGCTTGCGCACCTCATCTGCAAAGCCTTGCAATCTCAGTGTGACTGGATGCGTTGCTCCAGAAAAAGCATACATATCCCACTTCACTTGCGCGCTAGCACTTGCAACTGCGGCAACGCCGGCAACTGCCGCCGCAATGCGGCATAGGTTTTTAATGAGGTTCATATTGTCTCCAGATTATTTTTTGAATTTGATACTTTTATTATTTCAATCGAAAGTAGCTGAAGGTTGATATAGTGTCAAGACAGTTTGGTGGGCACACAGATAGATCCAATCAAGCAATAAACACAAAATAAAATTTATGGAGCAGACAATATGCGTGATTACTTAGCCTGGCGGATGGCTTTCGGTGTGACCACACCCTCGACAAACACTGTCGTGCAGCCAGAATACGATGATATGCGTCCCGCTGGTGTCACGAATCATCTGGGAAGGATGGTCATTCCTGATATGCCAATCACTTGCACCGAAGACTTTGACAAATCGATTGCATTGATTGATGCCGCGCTTGAAGAGGCAGTAGACCAAGTCATGGATTGCAAACCAAACGCATTTGCGTTGGGGATCTCCGCGCTTTCAATTTGGGGAGGCACTTCAGATTGGGGTGACGAACTCAAGGCAAGAATTCGTAAGGTAGCGGGCTGGGATATTCCGGTTGCGATCGCCAGCGAAGCGGTTGTTGCGGCGCTTAAGGCGCACGGCATTAAACGCAATATTGCAGTGATGGAGCCCTATTACCCTTCTATTGAACCCCGCATGCAAGGGGTACTTAATCCGCACGGCTACGAGGTACTGCGTTTTAACCATATGCGAGGCAAAAGTCCGGCATCGTACTCAATCCTAACTGCCGAAGACATGATCAAAGCCATCAAATCAATTGACGGTGATGATATCGAGGCAATTGTGCAATTCGGCGCCAACCTCCCGATGGCTAGACTCGCCGATGAAGCAGAGCGCTGGCTCGGCAAGCCTGTCATTAGTGTAAATGTCGCGACCTACTGGCACGCGCTGAGAATGAACGGGATCAACGACAAAATCTACGGTTTTACCAAGCTCATGTCTAAGTTCTAAGGTGCCGGATTGTTTAGGATACGCCCGGGGATTTAGGGAAAACCCGCATTCGATCCGATTTATCCCGAGATAACCTGATTCGCATCAAGGACGCTACGCCTAAAGCAAAAAAATACGGGTACATTAGACATTAAGAATTTTGTATTGCACGCCCTCAGTTGGACCAAATATGACTCACGCCTCGCCACCTCTAATTGATCGCTTCGGTAGAAGCATCGAGTACGTGCGCCTGTCCGTGACGGACCGCTGCGACATGAAGTGCACTTACTGCTTACCCAAAAGCTTTAAAGGCTACCAAGAACCCAAGGACTGGCTCACGTTCGATGAGATCGAGCGCGTGATTGGTGCGTTTGGCCGACTTGGTACCTCGCGTGTACGTCTGACAGGTGGCGAGCCGCTCTTGCGCCGCAATCTGCCAGAGCTCGCTGCGCGTATCAGCGCCTTGCCTGGAATTAAAGATCTGTCCCTTTCTACGAACGGTACACAGCTGCCCAAGCACGCCAAAGCATTACGTGCTGCAGGCGTGACACGCCTAAATATCAGTCTAGACAGCCTGGACCGGGAATGCATCACGCAGATCACCGGCCGTGATTCGATCGATGACGTCATGGCTGGCTTAGATGCTGCCCAAGACGCTGGCTTTTCGCCCATCAAACTCAACATGGTGGTGATGCCTGGCGTCAACGAGCATGAAGTCGAAGCCATGACTGAGTTCTGTATCAATCGCGGATTTATCTTGCGAATGATCGAAACGATGCCAATGGGCAGCACAGGCTTGGCTTCTGCTTACGCACCGCTTGGTCCGATCGTCGACCGTTTGCGTGCACGCTTTGATTTGATTCCTGAAATCAAGCAAATGGGTGGTGGTCCTGCTCGCTATTGGCGCACCAAGGACGGCCGCGGACAGATTGGCGTGATCACCCCGATCAGCCAACATTTTTGCGAAACCTGTAATCGCGTGCGCATGGCGGTCGATGGCACAATTTATTTGTGCTTAGGTCAGGAAGAAAAGGTCGAACTACGCCCCCTGTTACGCGGTGGCATTAGCGACGCTGAGCTTGAGCAAACATTGCGCGATGCGATTGAGCTCAAACCAGAAAAACACGAGTTCCGTGAAGCACCGACTAAAATCATCCGGTTCATGTCGCAGACTGGCGGCTAAACACCGCGCAGTACACCCCGTTCATCACAATTTTTTCTGTACGCGCCGGTTCGATAGATCGGTGCGTTCTATGTATGAAACCCAGAGCAAATCTACTAAATTTTGAACAAGCCCGCGAACAGCTTCTTAACAGTGCTGTGAGTTTGAGCGCTACACAAACGCTACCCATCCTGCAAGCACAAGGCCGCGTACTTGCGCGTGCAGTTGTGTCACCCATTAATGTCCCGGGTTTCGATAACTCCGCGATGGACGGCTACGCACTGAACGTCATTCAAATTGACGCTCCGGCTGACACCTTCGCTGTCGTGCAACGCATCGCAGCGGGTCAAACTGGCACGGCACTGGCGCCGAATACTGCAGCCCGGATTTTTACGGGCGCCCCTGTGCCTGAGGGTGCAAACGTTGTCGTACCACAAGAGAACACAACGGAAGATAACGGCAAATTACGTTTAACCCAACCAATTCAGCTCGGCCAACACATTCGACGCAAAGGCGAAGACATTGCTGAACAAGGCCTCGTCTTGGCCGCTGGACAACGACTTGGTGCGCAACACCTTGCCATGCTGGCCTCGATTGGTGTAGCGCAAGTAGAAGTTTTCGCTCCGCTGAAAGTCGGCGTCTTTTTTACCGGCGATGAACTGACAGAACCCGGGCAGGCGTTGGCGCCCGGGGCGATTTACAACAGCAACCGTTACGCCATCAACGGATTACTGAAGCAATTAGGTTGCACGGTCAACGACTACGGTATTGTGCGCGATTCGGCGCAAGCCACACGAGACGCGCTCTCAAAAGCAGCCACAGAGAACGACGTGATCATCACCTGCGGCGGCGTCTCTGTCGGCGAAGAAGACCACGTCAAAGGTGCCGTTCAGGCGCTTGGCTCACTAGATCTTTGGCAAATCTCCATGAAGCCGGGCAAGCCGCTGGCCTATGGCCGCGTCAACCAAGCGGATTTCATCGGTCTGCCAGGCAATCCCGTCAGTTCTTTTGTGACGTTCCTGCTGATGGCTCGTCCCTTTTTGCTCAAGCGGATGGGTGTTGCTGACACCGGCCTGCGTTATTTGACTGCGACCTCGGGGTTCAGCTGGCCGCGTCCAGACAAGCGTCGAGAGTTTTTGCGGGTAAAGATTGGCAGTGACGCGGCGGGTCAACCTGTACTGGATCTCTGGCCAAATCAAGGCTCAGGAGTCATGAGCAGCTTATCCTGGGCGGACGGCTTGGTTGACCTTGCACCAGAAACGACCATCGCACCGGGTGACAAACTGCGGTATCTTTCGTTATCCGAACTTCTTTACTAAGCACTGGCCATGAACCTACAGCTTCTGTACTTTGCACAGCTTCGCGAGAAGTTTGGCCGCGCCCAAGAGACCGTAGAGGCACCCGCATCGGTCCATACTGTTGCCGACCTCATCGCGCACCTCGCTAGCCGAGGCGGTATCTGGCAAGAAACTTTTTCTGGCGGGCAAGCGTTCAGGGTAGCTATCAACCAAGACATGGTTGAACTGACCGCCACGCTGAGCGATGGCGCCGAAGTCGCCATCTTTAGACCAGTCACAGGTGGGTAGATGAGCGCTCGCCTTTCCGTTTCTGTGCAAGAAGCTGATTTCGACTTTAAGCATGAGCATGCGCAACTCGTATCAAGCGACAAGGGAGTTGGCGCAGTCGTCGCCTTCATCGGCATGGTCCGCGATTTAAACCTGGCGGACGATGTGGTGGCCCTTGAGCTTGAGCACTATCCCGGCATGACTGAAAAGTCTTTAATGCGTATCGCTGAACAGGCCGCACAACGCTGGTCACTACAGGCGGCTCGCATCGTACATCGTGTTGGCAAAATGTATCCTGGCGATCAGATTGTTATGGTGCTTACTGCGAGCGCCCATCGCGGGGACGCTTATGAGGCGAATCAGTTCATGATGGACTACCTCAAAACAGAGGCGCCTTTCTGGAAAAAAGAATGGACTCCTGAAGGTCCGCGCTGGATCGAAGCGCGGGACAGTGACGACCACGCAGCTGCAAAATGGAAACAGTGACGACGCCACGCAATCCCTCTGACAGCCCAGTGCCCGTTGTATACGACGCACTGATTTTGGCTGGTGGACGAGGCACACGCTTATCGGGACGCGACAAAGGTTGGATCATGTGGGATGGCCTGCCATTGATCGAACACACACTAGCCCGACTTAAAGCGCAAACGCCCGTTCCCACACGCATCCTAATCAGTGCCAATCGCAATATCGATGCCTACCAACAAACGGGGCATGTTGTAGTGACTGACGAACGCCCAAATTTCATGGGGCCACTGGCCGGCGTCGAAGCAGGTTTGATGCGGTGTAAAAAAAACCCACTACTGGTCGTGCCCTGTGACACCCCCTTACTGCCCGAAAATTTGTTTGAGCGCCTGTCCGAGGCCCTAAGCAAACACCCTGATAGCCCTGCTGCTTTCGCGACCACGAGTGACGGGCCACAACCACTTTGTTGTTTGCTGCGACCATCGATCGCTGGCAGTCTTGGAAAATATCTGGATGTCGGTCACGGATCGGTCTTGCGTTGGCTGGAACAATCCAAAGCTCAAAGCGTTGAATTTAATGACACGCAAGCCTTTAGTAACTTTAATAATCTTGAAATGTTTGACACTCCACGGAACCCCGCATGAGCGATCACTTGACACACTTTGATGCGGCCGGCCAAGCACACATGGTCGATGTCTCTGCAAAAACAGAAACGCACCGTCGCGCCATCGCCCAAGGGCGCATCACCATGCAAGCCGCAACGTTCAAGAAACTCTCTGAGGGCACTGCGGCAAAAGGCGACGTATTAGGAATCGCGCGCTTAGCAGGCATCATGGCCGCCAAGCAGACAGGAGCGCTCATCCCCCTCTGTCATCCAATTCCCCTGACGCGTGTGACAGTTGAATTTGCGACCGATCCAACGACACACAGTGTGACCTGCACTGCAACCTCAGAAACTGTGGGTCGCACTGGCGTCGAAATGGAAGCACTGACCGCCACCAGCGTGGCTCTACTGACCATCTATGACATGCTCAAGGCGATTGACCGTGGCATGGTGATGGACGGTATCAAGCTTATCGAGAAGCATGGCGGTAAGTCAGGCAGCTGGGCGGCAGAAAAATAAAAACTGCTCCGAGGAGCGGCTCAGCGTCAGTCAGTTTAGTTTGCTCGATAACGACTCTTTAGGGCGTGCCCATCTTCTTGTTGAGCCGCTGCTCCATGATGTCGAGCCGTTCATTCGTGCGCTGAATACGCTCTGCGGCTTGGGCAAATACCGTCGCCATCGCCTTGCCTGAATCGTAGGCAGATAACAGCGCCTGCATCGTGGCGACATTAGCTGCATAGAGGCCAATCACCGAGGCGATTCCTGTGGTGACTACGGTGTACTTTAAGTTCGTGATCTGCTTGCGGGTTTCGATGAAGTTAAGCCTGATGCCTTCAAAGGTTGCTTCATTCCGTGAGTCTCGCTCATCCATCCGAACCAATAAGGCTCGTACTTCGCCTTTCATTTCTACAACCCGCGCATCCATCCTGGCCTCGATGGCCTCACATCGTGCGCTCAGCACACCATCAACTGAACGTATCATTTCCCCTCCTGGCAGGCATCACAATCTAGCCAACAACTCTAGCGCTGCTAGGTAGCAGGGGCAAGAAAAAAATAGTTAGAAATGTAACGGCTACGCGGTTCGATGGACTAAATAACCTTCGAATACCGTGCGTGTGTTTTGGCTTCACGCAAATGACGATCAAAACGCATCGCGACGATCCGCGCCAGAAAGCGGCCTCGGGGCGTGATTGTGATCTCAGACGCATTGAGCGACACAAGTCCGTCTGACGCCAGAGATTGCAGCTCCTCAAGCTCGTGATCAAAGTATTCGGCAAAACCGATATTCCAACGCTTTTCAAACGCTGGGATATCGATCTCAGACTGACACAACAAATCGTGAATCGCTGCTCGTCGGATCTCGTCATCGTGGGTCATAGTCAGACCTTTACTTAGGGGTAATTCGCTGCGATCAAGCGCATCGTAATAGTCTTGTAGCACCCGATGATTTTGTGCGTAGGTCTGACCAATTCGGCTAATGGCGGAAACACCCAACGCAATCAAATCACAGTCGGCCTGCGTGGCATAACCCTGGAAATTACGCTGCAAGGTCCCATTCACCAAAGATTGAGCAAGCTCGTCCTCGGGTAGCGCAAAGTGATCCATGCCGATGTAGACATATCCAGCCGCCAATAGCGTATCGACTGCAAGTTTAAGCATCGCAAGTTTAGTGGCGCCGCTCGGCAACGCACACACCTCGATGCGCCGTTGCGGCATAAATCGCTCGGGTAGATGGGCATAGCTATACAAGGCAATACGATCCGGGCGCCATTGCAAAATGGTCTCTAGCGTCGCGCGCATTGTTTCAGTCGATTGCAAAGGCAAGCCGTAGATCAAATCGATATTGATTGATCGAAATCCAAGCGACCTTGCCTGATCTAGAACCGATTCCGTCAACTCGGCGGGCTGTATGCGGTTGACAGCCTTCTGTACCGCAGGATCCAAGTCTTGCACACCCAAACTCATGCGATTGAATCCATGCCTGGATAGCAAAGCTAGTGCACCAGCATTCAAGCGCCGCGGGTCGATTTCGATCGAGCATTCTGCACTAGGTAGTAGCTCAAACGAAGCATGCAACATTTGCAGTAGCCTTTCGAGCTGTGCGTTGGTCAGAAATGTGGGCGTGCCACCCCCCAGATGCAGTTGACTCACTGATGGCGCTTTGGCAAAGCGACGCCGTACTAGCTGAATTTCTTTGTGTAAGTAATCAAGATACAGGTCAGCACGCGCACGATCTTTCGTAGCAATTTTGTTGCAAGCGCAGTAATAGCAAACGGTGTCGCAGAACGGTACATGCACGTAGAGCGATAGTGGTACGTCGGGTGTTCGCTCTTGCCTCAGACTCAGGGCACGCTCATATTGCTGACAGGCACTCCCTTCAGCAAAACGGTCCGCGGTCGGATAAGAGGTGTAGCGTGGACCGCTCCCCTCATAACGCGCAATCAAATCCGCATCAAATTTGACCTGACTTAAGCTGGCTGCATGCATAACTGACCGTACAGTAAATAATCAATGAGATCCTTGACCGAACGCATCGCCTGTCCGAAAGGCAACTGGCCTGCGCCCCGAAAGAACAGACCTTTTTGAATATCGCCTTTGAGTGCAGCGACAAGTTTGAGATCAATACAAAATTGACCCACCTTGGCGTTCCCGTCACGCAATCCACATTGCGTCAGGCAGTCCATGCGCTGTGAACAGCGTCGTGGATCGGCCTTGGCACACGCCTGCATCCGAGACTCGTGGCGCTGATATTGCTGCAGCCAATTGGTAGAGACTGCGCGGGCTGGTAAGCCTGCGACGCTTGTGAACTCAACCATTTTTGACGGCTCAGCTTCCATTAGCACACGCTTAAAGTCCGCATGGGCGTCACCCTCTTCGGTCACAGCAAAGGCCGTGCCGAGTTGTACAGCACTTGCACCTGCACCAAGCCAATGACGGACTTTTTCGTGGGAATCAATACCGCCTGCCAAAATGAGTGGAGGGGCCTGTGCACCAAGTCCGAGCTCTTGGAATAAAGCCTGGCATTGTTCAATCACCAGATCAAATTCAAAGCGCTCTGCATGCAAGTCCTCAATGCGTGCAGCACCCAAATGGCCACCTGCATGGCCGGGGTGCTCAAGAACAATTGCGTCAGGACAGCGGCCTTTCTTTAACCATTTTTTCATGACAATCGCGACCCCACGAGACTCTGAAAGAATGGGGATAAGACCCACTTTGGGGAAATCAGCGGTCATTTCAGGGAGATCAATGGGTAGGCCCGCCCCCATGACAATGGCTTGTGCGCCGCTCTCACAGGCTTGTCTGACGAGTCCAGGATGCGCACGCACTGCTTTCATCACGTTCACGGCTACGACACCATTACCCCGCGCGATCTCCAGTGCAGCCTTGATCTCTCGGTCAAGCGCAACCTCGTTGGCCCGATCAATGATGTCACGATCCCGGCATCCCTCTGTTTGCCCGACAAGATCTGGGTGATGATGGCGCAAATCAATGCTGGCAATCGTGCCCATCGCGTTTTCACGTGCGACAGCACCTGCCAAACGGTGGGCAGATACGCCCACCCCCATGCCACCCTGCACAATTGGAGATATTTTCTTACCAACGATGGAGAGCGGGGCAAACCAAGAGTCTGAATATGTGGTCATGTGAACACATTACCGTAGCCATGCGCTTACGGCACATCACGACACCCCACCTATTTGATCCAGGACAAACTTTCTTGATGTTTATTTGAAATACGTCTCAATGAAGTGCTTACCCAGGAACCCAAGCAAGGCAAGTAGGGCTCCGTAATGCGCGGTCATGAGCCAAAAGGTCTTCCGTTCGATTTCTGAGCGCAACTCGATGCGAACATCCGAAATATCCTGACGCAAGGCGGCCTGCCCTTGGATCATGTCAACCCGAAGGTCGGACACAGCCTGACTGAGTTGCGCCATACTATTATCCAGGCGTTCGATACTGCGATCAAGGCGCTCGATTAACTTGCTGTTTTGCTCTACTAGTAACTCAAGTGTGTACACGCGTTTTTCCATGCAGAAATCATAATCGCCAGTGTGGCTGATTTCTATTCCGAAAGGTACTCAAAGGCCGAGTTATTGGTTAAAGATTGTTAGTAATTGCAACCGCTGTCCGACCGTTTTTAATGCCAGACAGATTCGTCAGAAGACTCAGCCAAACCAGAAAACGCGGCAACCGGCACAGGCTTGAGCGGTGCACGGATCCGGTAGGCTCCGATTTCGTCCGGTGTTTTGCCTAGCTCTTTTGCAAGAATCTGGGTGACAACACCGCCACACACCCGGCCTTGACAGGGCCCCATCCCGCAACGACTAAAAAATTTAGTCTGATTCGGTCCCTGACAACCCAAACTTGCCATCTCGCGAATACGGCCAGCCGTCACCTCTTCACAGCGGCAAACAATGGCGTCGTCAACTGGCTCGGTAATGGCAGTTGGTGGGCAGTACAAAGCATCTAAAAATGGACGCACTTTTAGATCTCGATCACGCGCGCGGTGGTAGGGGATGACGAATCGATCAAAGTCGCTACGTGAAAGCTTACCTAGCTCCAGTGCTGCTCCAAGAGCCGCTAAAGCACCTGAATTTTGCGCGGCAAGTGCGCCACCGATCGCAGCACCATCACCTGCGATTCGAAATCCTGGTAAAGACGTTTGTCCGTAGGCGTCACACACAACGTTAAATGCGCGCTGCGCATCACTCCAAACATGCTCAACACGCATCAAGCGAGAGATCTGAGTATTCGGGATCACACCATGGTGCAATAGGACGAGGTCAGCCGCAATCGTGTGCTGGGCTCCACCGACTTCAAACGACAACCCCTGTGCTTGGCCCTCTCCTAAAACAGACAAGGCACTCGCACTTCGGAACCAAGGTATACCTGCTCGACGCAGCTGCGCCATCATTTTTAGCCCCTTTAGTAAATACTCAGGGGCTCCTAGTGCTTTGGGTAAGTGGCGCAGCGCATTGAGACGGTTTGAACCAGGGCTTGTTTCAACAACACCAACAATTTCTGCTCCCGCCTCCAGGAGCTGGCACGCCACTAGATACAGCAATGGTCCACCACCAGCCAAAACAGTGCGTCCGGACGGTACGCTCCCAGACGCTTTCAAGGCGATCTGTGCAGCACCTGCATTCATCACTCCAGGCAAGGTCCAGCCAGAAATCGGGGATGCCCGCTCCAGAGCGCCAGATGCCGCAATGATCTGTGGTGCCTGAAACTGGAGTGCAGCGCCGTTCGCAAATGCCGTTACACCTAAGTTACGTGAAATATCCCAAACTAAGGCATCGTGACGCGCATCTACACCCGCAACACGCATGGCCTCGACTAAGGTCGTGCCATGTAAATAATCCGGTCCCAGTAACTTCGCTACAGCGGGATGTACCGCCGAGACATTTCGGTAGATTTGCCCGCCAGGCTGGGGCTGCTCATCTAGCAAGATTGTCTTTAAACCAAGCGTCGCGCCCATCGTTGCGGCAGCCATGCCAGCGGGTCCAGCGCCAATGACGATCAAGTCATGCGTCATGCTTGTGTCTCCAAGGCTCTCGCTCCATGCTGCAGGACCACCTTCATCCCCGCAGATACCTTCACCATACAGGCCTGCACGTTTGCTCTGCCATCCACCTGAACAAGACAATCAAAGCAAACTCCCATCAGACACAACGGCGCGCGCGGCGCACCTGAAACTGCGCTATGCCGTATTGGAGACACGCCAGCCTGCATCAATGCGAGCGCTAACGTCTGATCCCGATTGGCCTGAATGAGTCGGTCATCGACATAAAAGTCGACAGTACGCGACGCCGCTACCTCTGTCATGGGCTTAAACATAAAATCGTTCCGCCTTAAAAGATAATGTTTCTTTGGGCTGTTCGCCCCCACGAATCCAAGTTGCCAGTGCGCCAGCGTGCTGCGCGGCCAGAGTCACGCCGCTATGGCATGTGACGACAAAGGCACCAGGAGATTCGATAGAAGCTTGGTAAATCGGAAAGCCATCAGGGCTCATGACGCGTAAAGCGCCCCACGTGCGAACAATATTGACGTTCTCGAGTAAAGGAAAGGCGAGTTGTGCACGCAACGCAATTCGAGATAGCTGTGCAAGCGTTGTGCTGTCATCTAGACCGACGTCCTCTTGCGAATCGCCAATTTGCAATACGCCTTCATGGGTTTGCCGTACGTGCAGCGTCGGGTATTTTAAAAAGGGCCTCACCCGCTCAGTCACTAGGATTTGGCCTCTATTCGGCGCGACTGGAGCGCGCAAACCAACCAACGGGGCAAGATCCCGATTACCTAAACCCGCAGCAAGGACGACGCGCTTTGTACCAAATATCTCGCGATTCGTATGTATATTGAATCCACCACCGGTCAGGGTATCCATCGCACTGACACGCACACCAGAAATCAAAGTCCCGCCAGCGCTCTCAAAACCCTTTACCAGCGCGTGCAATAAACGCAACGGACTAGCATGGCCGTCAAGTGGGCAATACACAGCACCTGCAACGGCTGGGCCCGTCTCAGGAATCATCTCCTTAAGTTGTCGCGCATCCAGCACTTCAAACGGATAGGTGCCGTTCAATTTTTCGCGTAACGCAGTCAGGCGGGTGACTCGGTCGGAAAGCTCTTTGTCATTTAAGCTGATCGCAATGCCACCGGGCTGGGCTAGATCAGGATAGACGCCAGTTCGCGCAAGCAGTTCATCAGCAAATGCAGGCCAAGCCGTCGCAGAACCAATGGTCCAGCGAGAGTAATCGGGGTTTTCTAAACCCTTACCCTGAACCCAAACAAGTCCAAAGTTTCCGCGTGCAGCACGATACGCATCATCACCTTCATCAAGCAAAGCAACGCGCTCGCCTTGCTTTGCAAGGCCATAAGCAACTGCCATTCCAACCATGCCACCGCCGATAACGATAGCGTCCCAATCTCTTCGACTACTCATGTTTTTCCCG
>JACCDI010135450.1_pt1 | contig 19728 bp, 16 predicted proteins | sample 7442791 | NCBI WGS metagenome assembly JACCDI01 (sample SAMN15323434, study PRJNA562643) | freshwater metagenome | isolation source: river surface water | place: USA:Blue River Watershed | collected 2017-08-15
ACATGCTTCTTCTTCACTTCACATGGCACCCGATTTCCATTCGTGGTAGCGCGGATACGCGTCGATGTTCATGAACACATCGGACGGCGCAGCAGCAGATACCAAAAAGCGGTCTCGGAACTCTGCGCGCTCCAACTGAGCATGGGGAGTGTGGTAGTGCACTTGGCGCGCAATCATCTTGTACAACTTGAATCCTGGATATCGCTCTTCCCCATTGCGCTTGAACATGATGTTGATACCCTTGTCGTTCAAACACCACTCCACCGCCAATCGTTGCACGGGGTCATCGCACTGATCCAAATCGAAAGTGTCTGCGATGTCGTCCACTAGCAAGTCAAACAAGCAACATCCGAGACGACAGAGATCGAAACTGGGGTTGGGGTCGATGCGCTGCTTGTCGGACACCAAAAACGGTTCCGTGTTGTATTGGCCCAAGGCGTCGCCGCCCTGGTCGAACGCGTCGCTGCAAAAGACGCGGCCTTCGAACTGGTAGATGCTGCGCCCAAAATCAATGATTTTCCAGATGCGCCCGAAAGTCGGCACGCGGTAGAGTTTGCCGCGGAATTGATAGCACAAATGTGTTTCGTTCGTCGGCACGTGCATGATGTTGTTGGTGTGCAAGTCGTTGTGGGTCCATGCAAAGACTTCCTGGTACACGAGCAGAGTCATGATGATTTGCATCAAAATGGAGAACCACTCGTCCACGCTCAAGTCAGGATGGTCCAAAATATACTGGTCCAACGTGCCCTCGCAGGTTTCCATCGCCACGACCGCCACCGGCATACGATCCACGTGCAACCACCATTCACTGCGCGACAAGGAATCGTCGTCGTCGTCCTCCTCCTCACCATCCTCCTCACACTCTTCGTTGTCCTCCTCCCCTTCGTGGTCTCCTTCACTATCTTCCCCACTGTCGTCTATACTTTCCCACGAACCGTCATCCTCTCCATCTCCATCTCCATCTTCACCTTCCGCATCTTCTCCATCGCCAATCACGGAGGACGATGCAGTCACCGCCAATTCATCCTCGGTGGAACTGCTGTACGAACTGCGCGAAGAAGACGTCATTACCGTGCACGTTTCATCATCTTCGTCTTCGTCGTCGTCGTCGTCTTCGTCTTCGTATTCGTCTTCGCCCCCTTCTCCTTCTCCTTCTCCTTCTGCTTCACCACATTCGTCAAGTGCATCATCGTCGTTCACACATGCGCACTCGTCCAAGGAACTCACTTCGATGCCCGCAGGGGTGATGGTATGCGTGGATGTGTCTACATTGCAGTTGTCGCCATCGACGGGAAAAGGCAATTCTTCCACCTCCAACAACAGCAAGGAGGAAGAAGAGGTTTCTCCTTCCGACGCAGCGGCGTTGGTTGCCCACACGATGGGAGGTTGTTTGATTTGCGCGGCGCCCATCAATTCTTCCGCGTTATCTAGTTGGAACAGTTTGCCATGTTGTTTGTTGAAGAACTTGGACTCAATCAGGTAATCCACATCGTTGATGACGTTTATCGCAAACTGGCGCTTCACCCCGAGGTACATGCCGAACGACTCCACGCCGTGCACAAATCCGTGCAGAGAATGCATGCGACTGCTGAGGAAAGAGAAGAAACAGTCCACGTAAGCTTGATTGTGCGGCGACAAAAAGCGCGGCAAACAGCGGCGAACATCGTCACCATTGCCTTCGTTTCCTTCTTCCTCTTTCCCATCTTTGCCGTGGTTGCCGCCAGCAGAAGTGACACCGACCAGGTCATCGTCCTCTGCTGCCGACACGGAATTCCACTGCGGAAGTTGATGCAAACGCGCGACATCGATGTGGTGATATTTGCCCTGGAGATACTTGAGCGGGTCAATGAGCGGCACGTATTTAAAGAAGACGTCGCGCGCAACATGTCCTTGCGCTGCCGCCGCCGCCGATTCCACCGAGCAGTGGAACACATTGCGACGCTTGTCGTGCGCTGCATGCACTGCGTGCAAGTGGTAAGAGTGGTTCAACTGCAACCCATCGGCGTTGGTAGCATTCACCTTGAAGAACGATCGGTATAGCGGCAAGTAATTTTGCGGTTGTTCCAAGTGCAACAATGCGGAGGACTGCATCGATTGCAACAAGGATCGGTTCTTCCGTTTGGCATAGCGAAAAAAGGTCGGTTGTTCCGCAGGGGAAGCAGTGGAAGCAGTGTGCATGTGCGAAGGATGATTGGTTTTTATTTTTAACAAACTGGTCTAAAAAAACGGGGGTCTGCGGCGGTAAGAAATGACGGAATGACGACGAGTGATGAAAAACCGCAACGTGAAATGATTTCGGTATGGTGCACGATGAATGGATTTAGCCTAAAGCCGACAAAAATTTTGCTCTGTTTGAACTCGCGCGCGACCGCCGCCACCGCCGCCACCGCCGCCGCCGCATGATGTCCTTCGGGAACAGGAAACTGTGGCAACTACTGCAGCTGCCACCGCGTTTGTTTTTTTTGTTTGCTGGTGTGTTTGTTCGTTGTGTGTGCGGCAATTTTTTTCTTTCGCCACAGCACATCCTTTCTCCATCTGTTTTCGCCGCCTTTTTTTCCCGTCTTCCGCCCGTGAACAACATGTCGTTCGCATCCACGTTGGAATTGAAAAAGTTTGATATGAGCCAAATTCGCTTTCGCGGCAATGAGGCCAAGGGTCCCGTGATCGTGTTGATTGGCAAGAGAGACACCGGCAAGTCGTATTTGGTCCGAGACATCCTGTACCACCAGCGCGACGTACCTACCGGCGCCGTAATCTCCGGCACGGAAGAAGGCAACGGGTTCTACGGACAGTTAGTGCCACCGCTGTTCATCCACCACGAGTACAACACCGCCATCATCGAAAACGTGCTGAAGCGCCAAAAGATGGTGTTGAAGCAAGTGCAGGAGGAAGAAGTGGCATTCGGGCGCACCACCATCGATCCACGCACCTTCGTCATCCTGGACGACTGTTTGTACGACGGCAGCTGGGCGCGCGACAAATTGATGCGCCTGCTGTTCATGAACGGTCGCCACTGGAAAGTGATGTTGGTCATCACCATGCAATACCCACTTGGCATTCCGCCCCAACTGCGCACGAACATCGACTTTGTGTTCATCTTGCGTGAAAACTACATCAGCAACCGCAAGCGCATCTACGAAAACTACGCCGGCATGTTCCCCAGCTTCGAGTCGTTCTGCCAAGTGATGGATCAATGCACCGAAAACTACGAATGCATCGTCGTGCACAACAACTCCAAGTCCAACAAACTCAACGACCAAGTCTTCTGGTACCGCGCCGACGACCACGGCAAGTTCCGACTTGGCGCGCGCGAATTTTGGGAGATGTCCGCCAACATGAACCACGAAGAACAAATGTACGATCCCTCCGCCCAAGTCGCGCGACGTGGTCCGCGCATCAACGTGCGCAAAAGCAAACATTGATCGTTCGATCAATCAATCAATCAATCGATTGTTTCCGGATTGGGCACTCACCTCCTCCTACGGCAACGAGATCGTCTCGTGCTGCTTCGTCTCATGCTCGATCGAGCGCATCGACGCCGACGTGTGTTTCCGCGTCGAACCTGTTGGCGGCGTGTATGTCGAAAAGGACGAGTGTAGTGCGCAAGTCGACTTCGTGTGTGGCGCTTTCTAGTTTTGCCACCGTACAATTCGTCATCTTCCTGCAAATTTTTGAAGTAGTCATTCACATCAGCTCGATCCTCATCAGCGCTTTCGAGATATCCGTTTGCCACAAACTTGCTTTTGACACATCGTTTCAGCAAATCGGTTCGTTCCGCATACGGTACTCGAGCTCGAAATGCCGCGATGCGCGCAGCGTCTTCGGTGCCTTCGTCTGCCGTCAAGGGAAGGTTTTCGCCTTCGTACATCTCGCGGATGCAGGTTTGGGCAAAGCTGTTCAAGGTGGTGAAGTTAATGTCCCCCATTCCTGCACCAAAGACATGTTGGATTTTCTTGTACAACTTCAACGTAGCTTCGTCTGTCACCGTCGTGTCTTCCTCGTTCGCCAACAGCGAAATCGGAATACTGACAATAGTAATGATGCGCTCGTACGCGCCGCGCACACAACTTTTGGAAGCGGTTCCAGTGTTGTACGCCAGGAACGTTTGTTGGACGTATTCGCTGAAGTAAAGAGTTTGGTGTTGTTCTGGCAATGTAAGCACAAAGTCCACCACGCCCTTCATCAGAGGAAAATACTGCTCGAAAAAGGTGCAGTCGATGCTGGAATCGCTTCCGCCAACCTCGAAGTATCCCAAGACGACTCCTTGAATCTCCTCGTCGGGTGCATTGGTCTCCGTCGAAACCCGTTGAAAATAGCCGCGCAACGCATCACTGATGGCGACAAACACGTCCTCTGGACGAAGTGTTTGGTCGTTCATTGCGTCTCGGATGGGTGGCAATTGTTGCAGCAGCGGAGCAACCTTCGGAATGACTCTTTCCGCATACCTGTGCACTTCGAAGGCAACGCCTCGCTGATTGTTGAATTGCCGACGACGTGCTGGTGGCGGTGGTGGCGGTGGTGGCGGTGGTGGCGGTGGCAAAGGACGCGCGCCGGCCAACTCTCGCGTCATCAATGGACAGTAGCGGAAAACGATGTCAGGCCCACGTTCGTTGATTGTTGTGCAATACCTTCGGCTTACTGCACACCAGTTGGAAAAATTTTGTTGCAATGCTTGACAATTGATAAACATGTTATCAAACTGCACGAGGTGGGAAATATTCCAACGGTCCAATGGTTGATTGAACGATGTGCAATTCTCGAACATTTGCGACGCATTGTTCAATCGGGACACATTCCAGTTGTTCAAGGGTTGATTGAAGGCAAGACACGCGTGAAACATGCGGTTCGCAAGCACCAAGTTGGACACATTCCAATGGTCCAATGGTTGATTGAAATATGCGCACTCGTCGAACATGTTGTCTGAGCGCACCAAGTTGGACACATCCCAATCGTCCAAGGGTTGATTGAAACGTCTGCAATCCTTGAACATCCTTGTTGCTATTCGCAAGCTTGACACATCCCAATTGTGTAGAGGCTGATTGAACGACCAACAATAACGAAACAAATCTTTTGCATCGCGCACATTCGACACATTCCAGTGGTTTAACGGTTGATTGAATTCGTTGCAAAAATTGAACACTCCATCCATGCGCTGCACGTTGGACACATTCCAATTGTCCAAAGGTTGGTTAAAATTGCTGCAATAGCACAACATTCCATCCATGCTCACAACCTTCTTCAAATTCCACTTTCCAATTGGTTGATTGAAGTTCCGACAATCTTTGAACATGTTATCCACATGCAATGCATTTGACATATCCCATTCACTGACGTCGACAAACTTCTGAAGGTATGGTTCAGAAAACAACGCATTTTTGAAGTGAAACAGTTCCGAAAAATCTGCAATGCTGCTCACGTCCCAGTTTCCAAAGATGTTTTTTGGATCATTGAACACGTGTCGTTCTGCCATTACTGGATATCTTTCGTAATTGTTATTGTATATAAGACTGTACACTCGATTGACGCGTTTGCGCAAATCGGCTTCATCTCGAATTGGAATTTTGTGTTTTCTTGAAAACCAAGACATCGCTGATTGAAAGTGCAAATGAATGTCCGTGTTGTTGCCGGAGAAAAAAAACGGTGTGTTGCTGCAATTAAACGGCGAAACAAACACAACTTGCAAACATACACGGCCGGAGACCGCGTCAATTCTGAACACACGCCAACAAAAATGTGCAAGAATTCTTGTTGGCGTCTTTCTTTTTTTTGCTTTTTTTCAACTCTGGAGGACAGAGAGGAAACGGTTACCTGACATTCGGATCAAAACTGGGAAATGGGGACATTGTTGCCGCCGCGCGCATCCAAAAATTCGACTTGTTGTTTGGAGAGACATGCACATCCTTGCGAATTGGAGTAAACACTGGGACAACATTCCGGCTTGAATGTGGTGTTGTCCAAAAACACGGAGGGCGAATCTGACGGATTGACACTTCCGTCTACTGCGACGGCACGACCTTCGTCGTCTTTGTTGCGTGCTCCCTTGCCTTTGCCGCCCAATCCAAAGAAATTCGCAAACCCTTCCTTTCCTCCTTCACCACCTCCTGCAACAACACTTCCAGCGTCCGTGGCGGCATTCGCGGCTTGCACGAAATTGCCAAATCCCGCCTTTCCTCCTCCTCCCTTGGCGCCGCGGCCACTGCATCCGCACGATTTGCCCCAACCACCGCGCACGTGACAACAACTGCCTAGCAGATGCATGGCGATAATGATGTACAAGATGCCGGCTAAAAGAAGCCATTCCATGCGCAATTTCAACCCAAACAGAGCAATGTCCATGATTTCTTTTGCTGTAAAACAAACCACGAAGTGAATGAGAAGCACGAAGAATCAATACGAAGTAATAAGAAGCAAATGGAACGCGACAACAAACGAAAAACAAACGGGAATGCGCGGAGAAAGTCGATGCGGATTACACTGTTACAGAGAAATTAAAAAAAAACAAACCATCCATCGATGATGTGGTGTGCGTGAGTGACTGTGGTGGCACCACTGTCTATTCATCGCAGCGTTGTACCAAGACACTGTCGTCGTCGGAGGCTGAGCTGGCGGTTTCGCCAGCGGTTGCGGTTGCGGTCGAAGTAACAGATTCATCCTGGGTAGCAGCGGCGGTGAATGCATCGTGGGTGGCAACGGAGGTGGAAAAGGGTCCACTGCGCAGTTGACTTTGTCCGTTGTCGGATTTCCCGGTGACCACGTTGTCTCCTTCGAACAACAGATCGCGCAATGCTTCTTGGGTCATTGGCTTGCCATCGTTGTCGCCGACGAAGGTGTCGTATATCTGGGTGTTGACTCCAACCAACTTGCCCTCTTCGTTGATGGTTTGGGTCAGCACGTTGCCGGTCTTTTCGGCGTTGCGGATGTTGTCTTCGATGGCCTGTTGTTTAGCTTCCTTGACGCGCTGTTCGAAGGCCACTTTGGCCTTGCGGTTGTTGGCTTCCTTCTCGTGCATGAGTTGGTTGAGTTCCTCCTCCATGTATTCGGTGCGGCCGGTGCGGTAATACTTTGGATGGAAGGGCATCCAGACACCGCCGTGGCCCACGTAGACATCGTGGTTGGGGTCAATCTCGCGCAAAACGCCACAGCGCATTTCGGCTTCCTCTTGGGTGGGGAAGGCGCCGCGGAATTTGATGCCGCGCACGCTGGTACAGAATTCGTTTTGGCGCGAGAACTCTTTCTCCAACTCTTCCTCGTGGTTGTCTAGGAAGGTCTCGTAGTCATCGCGCAAAGTTGATTCGACCAAGGTGGCGCGTTCGGCGGTCACGAACTCGGCGTAGGCATCGTCGAGTGGTGCAAAGTCGATGTTGTACTTGAAGGAGATGAACTTGAGGAAATCGTGGAAACGTTGCATGGACTTCTCAAAGTCCCAGTACTTTAGGAATTGTTCGAAGTAGAAGATGTCCTTCTTGCGCAGAATCTCCTCTGGCGAACAAAACGACATGCACACGTATTCTTGTCCGGCGATGGGAGGGTCGCGGTCCAACAAATCCACGTAGCGCGGATTGGGGGTGCCATCCGGATTCAATTGCCGAGTCATGCCTGCTGGGGGACCCGAACGGTGTGGCTCGGCGGCGGCGTTGGCAACACCACGCATAAAATCGTTCACGTCACGTGTGGCGGTGTTTTGCGATTGCATGATTTGATTCGGTGTTTTTTTTGATTCGATTTAGCGACGCGATGGAACCAATCAATACACAGGGGGAAAAGATGAAACAAGAAGGGAGGGGTTAGTGTATTGGTTGCCGCATCGCTTTAAGTTAATTTGATTTGATTTGATTTGATTTGATTTGGTCTGGTCAGGGAGATGCACCCCGCCAGCTCGAGCAGTTTTCCTTTTTTTTTCTCGACGGAACTATATCCATCATCCCTTGCACCGGTAACATTGCCACTTCTTCTTTTGTTCACACAGTTGTCGTACTTGTTCCTCCAATCCTTTTACAAACCAACCAACCATCCAATCAAGCAATCATGAACGGCATTATTGACATCGGAGAAATCATCAAGCGCATCGTCAAGTACCTCGTCGAAGGTTTCATGGTGGCCGTCGCTGCCTATGCAATCCCCAATCGATCCTTGAACATGCAAGAAATTTTCCTTATCGCGTTGACCGCTGCCGCCACCTTCAGCATCTTGGACACTTACATTCCAAGCATCGGTTCTTCTGCGCGCAACGGCGCCGGTCTCGGCATCGGATTCAATCTCGTCGGGTTCCCCGGCGGATTGTAGAGGTAAGTCGCTCTCCGCCCTATCCCATTCACATTCACACATTGCAGCATCACCCATCACCCATTTGTCAATGATGCGGTAGCCGCAGCAGTCGCGGCAGCGGTAGTTGCAGTTGCGGTGGCGGCTATCAACCAGCCACCCAGTTCGCGCACGGCCCACGGCACCAAGGTTTCCGTGCCCAGCATCCAGGTTTGATGTTCCAGTTCTCGGCGCACATGTGTCCACGTCATTTCCGCGGCGTCGGTAACAGATTGCGACATCAGTGGCGACGAAGTTGACGAGGGAGGTTGCTGTTGCTGTTGTTGTGTGCGAATGATCCATTGGTGAAGCGCCGCATCCATGGCGACGATTTGCACGGTGGTTTCCACCATCCATTGAATTCCTTGACGGATACTGTCCCCCACGTCGGACAGCATCTCTCGCACGCGAATGGGTCGTTCGATCCACACGATCCACGCGTAGCCGTGGTCGGCAAGCAGCACGATCAGCCATTGTCCCTCCTGGTACTGGCGCCACATCCACAAGCAAAGGTACACGCGCACCCACCATCGCGCCAATAGCCATTGCGCGCACCGCAGCAGGTACCACAAACAAGCCGCAAACCACTGGCCGCAGATGATTATCCATCCACTTACTTTGGTTGAAGGTGTCGAAGGTGGCGAAGGTGGCGAAGGTTCCAGTTGTGGCGGCAACAACAACATCGACATTTCACAGCCGAAAAACAGCGACAAAGAACGGGCGCCAACCAGTAGAATCGTCCGTCCGGTTCGTCCGTCCATTCTACTGGTTTCGCGCGACAATTGTTCCATGCTGCGCGACGCACCGCAGCGTTTTTTTTCTCCGATCCTCGCGCGACAAGGAATGGTACACGCGTGTACCCACTTCACAAACGGATGTCAGCAAATGGGGAAGTGAAGAGCATTTGGTGTAAGAAAACAAGAAATGAAAGCGGAAGAAGAAGGTTGCGCGAGTAAGTCAGTGCAAATGATGATTAATGGTTACACGAACACGAACACGAACACGAACACGAACAATTGTCATGTCGCTGGAAAGGAAGAAATCTATCGCAAGTTGAACCATCTTTCGAAGTGGCGCCGATTGCGCATCATTGTTTCCGGGTGCATGGTTTTCACTGCGAAATCAATATCCACGACAGACGGCAAATTCCACGCAGTCAGATCCTGGTTGAATTGAATGCAGCGCCAAAACACGAAAGACGCATTCCTTACCTTGGTCACGTCCCATCGATCCAACGGTTGGTTGAAGTCCGTGTTTTCGCAAAAACATGTAGTGCGTGTGCAAACAATTGGACACATTCCATCGATTCAAGGGCTGGTTGAAGCAGGTGTTCATGAACAGGCGACTCATGTTTTGGGCCGAAGACGTGTCCCACGCATCCAATGGTTGGTTAAACGACAAGCAGCCTTCAAACATCCCCTCAAAATCGGTGACCTTGGACACATTCCAATGGGAAATGGGTTGGTTGAACTCGGCGCACGACCAAAACATGCACTGCATCGAAACGGCGGAAGACGTGTCCCACTGCGCCAACGGATGATTGAACTCGAAAGAACCTGCGAACATCTGCCCAAAATTGGTCACGCGGCCGACATTCCACGCTCCCAGCGCAAAACGCACGTTGTTGTATCCGGAAAACATGCCCTCCATCGTCAACACGTTGGACACATCCCATCGCGACAAATCGATTTTCAAAGGCGAGCACGACGTTGTCCACTCGGCAGCGGGAACAGACGTCGTCCACCGATTTGCGTGAATCAGCGTTGCAAACAAATACCGCATACTCGTCACCTTACTTGTATCCCAGTCACACATCGGTCCAAAGGTCGCGTAGAGTGCAACGATGTCGATTCCTCGCAGTGACCATCCCAACTGACCGTCGTCGTACATCGGACACTCCGCCTCTTCCAAATCCACCGGAAAGTGGATGCACTTGTCCACACACAAATAAGCGGTCAACCACGGAAAACCGTCGCGCCAACACTATAGCAGTGCGAATAGTTGGTGCGAGGGCACGATGGTCCTTGTGCATTGTTTCGATGTGGCGCTCCGACAACCACGGCGCCAAGGTCACCACGTGGGGATCATGTGCGTGCGCTTCGTATTTTGCCCGCAGCAACATCTCACTATCCTCGCAACAACGACGTGTGCTCTCCTCTTCTTCCTCCTCGGACGGCAGGTCAATGTCAAACCACCGGTAAATGCCCACCAAGGCGACGATGGTGTCGTCGGTCACTGCGCGATACAACAATCCCTCGCAAACCTGGCGCACCAACATGTCGCTCATCCTCGTCGGATGACGGCGCAACCACGCCACGCACAACGCGCTGCACTTGGTTTGTCGCAACCCGAAATACCTCGGCGCCATATAAATGTCGCAAACACCAAAAAACGGCCCTCCGACAAAAGAGGAAACCAAAAGCCGCTGGAAAGCTGGCAAAGTTCCCTTGCAAATTGTTTGTTTTATGATGATAAATGCAACCAGAGCACAACACGTGTGATCTGACTAGACGTGTCCGTTCTTTCACCAATTACATGCGAACATACACACCCTGTCTATCTACAAATGAACACACCAACACACCAACTTACGCAATCTGCATTTTGCGCCAACGTTGCACCGTGCTATCGTCGATGCCCCATCGTGTCAACGATTGAAAATAATTGCGGCAACCTACAAACATGTCCGTAGCGAGGCAGTCTTGGCTCATGTCCCACGTGTCCAAGGGTTGATTGAATTGGTCACATGCGAAGAACATTTCTATCATCGAGCGCGTGTTGGAAACATTCCACCCTTGCAGTGGCTCGTTGAATTTTTGGCACGCGCAAAACATTCTGTCCATGTTGCGCACGTTGGACACATCCCATCTGTCCAAAGGTTGATTGAATTGGCGACATTCGCGGAACATGTTCGACATCGAGTACACATTGGACACATTCCAGCCTTGCAGTGGCTGGTTGAACACACTGCACGCGCGAAACATTCCGTCCATGTCGCGCACATTGGACACATTCCAGCCTTGCAGCGACTGATTGAAACTGTTGCACAAAAAGAACATGTGATCCATATTGCGCACGTTGGACACATCCCATCGCCCAATGGGCTGATTGAACCGCCTGCAATTCGCAAACATATTGGACATGTCGATGACCGCGGAAGTATTCCACCGACTGATGTCCACGTTGAAGTCCACGCAGTGAACAAACATTTCGCTCATGTTTTTGACGGAAGAAGTGTTCCATCGACTGATGTCGCAGTTACACTGTGCACATCCTTGAAACATACTTTTCATGTTCGTGACGGATGATGTGTCCCAATATCCAACGTCGACTCCGGCATGAAAAATGGGGCTGTGGTAGAACAATTGCGCCATAGACGTCACATGAGACGTGTCCCACTCTTCCATCGGACCGTGCAAACACAGTCTGCAACGGACATACTCTGTCTGGGTTTCCACATGTTCAGGTACAGACAGCAGCGACACCAGCGACAGTTGCGACCGGATGCTTTCAAGCAACCCGATTTTGTGCACCAATTGCAAAATCACGTCGGTGGGCACGGGCATCCATCGCACGAACTCTTCGATCAACTTCTGCAGTTGTGGCGAAATGTGCAATGGATGCGCATGGCACCACCACGCCAACAATCGCATGCGACCAGTCACGTTGGGATGTGTCATGTGTTTTGGTGCAGTGAACAAGAATAAACAAATGAAATGGTTGTCTGTCGAGAAATGATCGCACGCGCGATCTGACTGAATATGTAAAAAAAAGAAAACGAGAAACCCAGACAAACATTGTCGTCATTTCACCTTTTTTTTACCAATTACACACGAACATCACACACACGAACATCACACGCACACGAACATCACACACGCAAACATTCACACCCTACATGAACCAAAAATAATGCACATACAATGCCCCACCGCTCTCTTCGCGCCAACGTTGCACCGTGCTGTCGTCAATGCCCCATCGTGTCAAGGATTGTCGAAAATGGTGACAGCGCGCAAACATTTCCCTGGTGAGGCACCCTTGGCGCACGTCCCACATGTCCAACGGTTGATTGAATTGGCGACACTCGGAGAACATGTGCGCCATCGTGCGCGTGTTAGAAACATTCCACCCTTGCAGTGGTTGGTTAAAACGAGAGCACGCGCAAAACATTCCTTCCATGTTTCGCACGTTGGACACGTCCCACATGTCCAAGGGTTGATTGAATTTGTTGCAATCAAAGAACATGTGCCTCGTCGAAAGCACGTTTGACACATTCCACCCTTGCAAAGGCTGATTGAACACACTGCACGCGCGAAATATTCCTTCCATGTTTCGCACGTTGGACACATTCCACTCTTGCAGTGGCTGATTGAAACTGCTGCACATGAAAAAGATTTGACACATCCTGCGCACGTTGGACACATCCCACTGCCCAATCGGCTGATTGAACCGCTCGCAGTTCGCAAACATGTTGGACATGTCGATAACTGCAGAAGTGTTCCACCGACTGATGTCCACATTGAAGTGATCACAGTGAACAAACATGGCGCCCATGTCCACAACGGAAGAAGTGTTCCATCGACTGATGTCGCAGTTGAACAGCGGATATCCGAAAAACATGGTTTTCATACTTGTGACAGAAGATGTGTCCCAATGCTCAATGTTGATCCCGACATGAGAGGGATTCGCGCAGTAAAACAATCGTTCCATGGACGTTACCTGCGAAGTGTCCCACTCGTCAATGGGACCGTACTGCACATCGTTGATATCCAGAGGTTTGCACAACAATGCACGAATGGCATCGTTGGTCAAGGGAGTCCACCGCACAAACTCGGCAATCGACATGTGCAGTTGCGGTGCAATGCGCAACGGATGCGTGCAGCACCACTGCGCCAACAATCGCAAACGTCCAGTCACGTTGGGATGCGTCATCTTGATCCACCAAATGCATTTTCGTTGGTGCAGTGAACGAGAATAAAATGATGCGAAGAGTGTGTGCATCAACCAAAACGAGGAGTGCGTGAATGGGGGGGGGAGGAGGGAGTGTGAGGAAGTGAACGTGCGAAAAAGTACGAAGGTGTGCGGTAAAAAATCGTGTGGTTGCAAACCACCAACGGCAAAATATGTCACAATCAACACACCGACAAAATCTTGGTTGCAAAAAAAAACGATCACGTGGTGAAGTTCATTTGCGAATCCAGGAGGGACAGTCCCAAAACATGTTGCAGGTGTTGACCACCGTCTCATCGATCGACCATCGGTCCACGCATTGGTCAAAGTGATTGCATCCGTCGAACATGTTTTGCATGTCTCGCACATTGCGCACGTCCCACTCTGCCAAAGGTTGATTAAACCGACGGCAATGATAAAACATGCTGTTCATGGTATCCACATTCGACACATTCCACGATTGCAGCGGTTGGTTGAAGCGTCCACAATTGAACAACGTGCATTGCATGCACTTCACGTTGGACACATCCCAGTTCCCAATGGGTTGGTTGAAGATGTCGCAACCGCAAAACATGAATTCCATCGTTGTCACGGAGGAAGTATTCCATCGACTGATGTCCACGTTGAAATACACCGAATTGCTAAACATGAAGCTCATGTCGGTCACTGCAGATGTGTCCCAATGACCAAGGTGGATGTTGTTGTCGCGAAACAACTCTTGCTTGGGAGCGACGTCGTATGTTCTGCGCATGAACAACTCCGCCATCGAGGTTACCTGGGAAGTGTCCCATTGTTGCATTGGACCATACGCCCACAGTGTGCGGAGTGCGCTGGTTTTGCGCACATCGACACAATTGAGTTGCAACGCGTGGAGAAATGCGACGTGGTCTACCAATTTGTGGATGATGTTGTCGGTGACGGGTGTCCATCGCGCAAACTCGTCGATCAAGCGACACAATTGCGGCGAAATGTGCAAGGGATGTCTATGACACCACCACACCAACAGTTTGATGCGTTCTATTACCTCTGGATGCGTCATGATTTCCGCGTGGTTGTAAAAGAGTTGGGTTGTTTGCCACAGTGCCACGTTGTCCTCCTCAGCAGCGACAATAACAAAATGTTTTGCTTGGGGTTTCACGATCAGCGACGAATCCAAGAGGGACGATCTCGTACAATGGTGGGAGAGCCCCAAAACATGTTGTTGGTGTTGACCACCGTCGCATCGATCGACCATCGGTCCACGCATTGGTCAAAGTGATTGCATCCGTCGAACATGTTTTGCATGTCTCGCACATGGCGCACGTCCCACTCTGCCAAAGGTTGATTAAACCGACGGCACAGACGAAACATGCTGCGCATGGTTTCCACATTTGACACATTCCACGATTGCAATGGATTGTCGAAGTGTGTACAATCCCAGAACATGTAATGCATGCACTTCACGTGAGAAACATCCCAGTTCCCAATAGGTTGGTTGAAGCTGTCGCAACCGCCGAACATCCCTCTCATATTGACAACCGCGGACGTATTCCATCGACTGATGTCCGCATTGAAATACTTCGAATTGCAAAACATGTAGCTCATGTCGGTCACTGCAGATGTGTCCCAATGGCCAAGGTGGATGTTGTTGTCGCGAAACAACTCAACTCTGCAGCAACTGTGGCCAAGACTGAACGCAAACAACTTCGCCATCGAGGTCACCTGAGTTGTATCCCATTCTTCGATTGGACCGTATTGCCAGAGTGTGCGGCGGGTGTTTGGTATACGCACCTTGTTAGACTCGAGTTGCAAGTAGTTACTGTGGAGAAATGCGACGTGCTCCACCAACGTGTGAATGGCATCGTTGGTGACGGGCGTCCATCGCGCAAACTCGCCAATCATTTGATGCAGCTGTGGCGAAATGTGCAAGGGATGGGTGTGGCACCACCACGCCAACAATTGGGTGCGTTCCATCACGGTTGGATGTGTCATGGTCCTCGGCGACAATAACAAAATAGTTTCACTATCGATTATGAATCCAAGAAGGACGATATGCAGCAACGTCGGTGCAACACCAAAACATGTTGTGAACGTCAACAATCATCTCGTTGATTGCCCAGCGGTCCACGGATTGTCGAAAATGCGTGCAACCTTCAAACATTCGCCTCATGCTTCGCACTTGGCTCACATCCCAGGCGGCCAAGGGCTGGTTGAACCGAGTGCAATCGCCAAACATATTTTCCATGCGTTTCACGTTGGACACATTCCACGATTGCAACGGCTGGTTGAAGCGCGTGCAACCAAAAAACATGTATTTCATGTCCTTGACACGAGACACATCCCAGTTTCCGATGGGTTGGTTGAATGACTTGCAACAGTAAAACATGTACTGCATGGTTATCACGGAGGAAGTGTTCCATCGACTGATGTCCACATTGAAACACTCGGATCCGGAAAACATAAAGCCCATGTCGGTCACCGCAGATGTGTCCCAATGACCAATGTAGATATTGTCGCGCAACAACTCATTGGGACAATTCACACAACAGTGGTTCTTTCTGTTTAGGTTGTATTCGAACAACATGTTGCACGTGAACAATTGCGACATCGAGGTCACTCGAGAAGTGTCCCACTCTTGGATTGGACCGTATTCCCAGAGTGCGCAGCGAGCGTTTTGTATGTGCACTGGAAGACACGCATCGGGTTGTGGTAACCTGATGGTTCGAAGACATGCGGCGTGCTTCACCAACGTGCGAATGACACCATTTGTGACAGGTGTCCATCGTGCGAACTCGTCAATCATTTGATGCAGTTGCGGCGAAATGTGCAAGGGATGGGTGTGGCACCACCGCGCCAACAATTGGGTGCGTCGTATCACATTTGGGTGTGTCATGGTCCTCAAATACGATAAAAAATGGTTTCACTATCGATTATGGATCGTCCTTCTTGGACGATCCATAAACAAGAATTGGAAATCCGTTGTAAACCGATGATGGGAGTGAGTCCGTGACCAAGGGTTGGTTGAAGTTTTTGCACAAGCGCAACATGCCAACGATGGATTTTCGGTCAGCAATATTCCACAGTTGCAGTGGCTGGTTGAACATACTGCACTGATTGAACATGAAACGCATGTCGACAACACGGGATACATCCCATTGACCGACAGGCTGGTTGAAATTTCTGCAAGCGAAAAACATGGCAGACATCGTTTTCACGCGCGACACATTCCATCGGTCGATGGGTTGGTTAAAGTGTTCGCAATCCATGAACATTTCGTCCATGGACACCACCGCAGAAGTGTCCCACGAACTGATGTCCACATTGAACGCGCGACATCCTGCAAACAAACCGTCCATGTGGAGCACGGCGGAGGTGTCCCAATGCTTGATGTCCGGCACGTTGCGGTGGCAAAACAACTTCGCCATCGATGTCACCCGAGACGTGTCCCACTCGACAATTGGACCGTACATTGCTTGTTCGTCAGCATCAAGCAATGTGCCATCTTGCATGCGCCGCAAAATCGCGTGAACAGATTGGTTTGGTATGGGTGTCCAGCGCGCAAACTCGTCGATCATCTGATGCAGTTGCGGCGAAATGTGCAAGGGGTGCGTGTGACACCACTGCGCCAACATGCGCCGACGTTGCGCGACATTTGGATGTGTCATTCAGCAAGAAGAATGTCGCGATTGCGAAAAAAAATGAAATGCACATTGTTGAAAAAAAATGGAACTTTCGCCAGCTTTTGTTACCGTCGAACGTTTCTAACACCCGCGCAGTTCAGTTGCCCCCCCCCCCGCACATGCCGTCATGCGCAGCTCATCTCTCCATCACATAATTTTTCTTTTTTTCGAATTGGTTCAGAACCATTTTCGAAGTTTCGGTTTTTCGGATTTTCGGGAACAATTGCATTTTGGGATGTCTTTGGGTGGAGTTGCCACGGCCAGCAGGCGCGAACATCGTCCGTACCGCTACTACCAACAGGCGGCGGACGAAGCATTGATGAATGTGTTTGTCGCCGCCGCGACGGATACCGCAAGTGCCGACGTGACGCAGCGCGCACTGGTGAAAATGTTTTGCGGCACTGGCAAGTCCCTGTTGATGCGGCAGGCGACCGTGTTGCGCAATCAGCCGTTGGTGGTGTACGTGTTTCCGACGTTGCATCTCGTGGACCAATTCTGCAGTGACTACCTGTTTGACGTCGCGGCCACCTCCGTCTTGCGCGTCTCTTCCGACCTCCACTCGGACTCTACCACCAACCCGGAAGACATCCGCCAGTTCTTGCGCAACCAGGACAAAGAGGACGTGGCGGATGTGGTGTCGCAGAAAATCGTGTGTGTGACCTACCAGAGTTACAACACTTTGTTGACTGTGTTCGAGGAAGAAGATCGGTACATCGATGTGTGTGTCTACGACGAGGCGCACCATGCGGTGGGCGCCGTATCCCAAACCTTGATTTTCCGACCGCCGTGCAGGACGGAGACGCGCTGTCGCCGCCAAGTGTTCTTCACCGCCACGCCCAAGAATGCCAACGGCGTGGTCATGTACGACCGGCACGGCGACCCGGACAAGAACCAGTGCGGCGTGCTGGCCTTCGAGTACACCTATCTGCAAGCCTTGGCCGACGGCTTCGTCAAACCGTTTGAGATTCGCCTGGACTTGTTCATGGAGAACGACAACCGCTGCATCTACGAAGCCATCGCGCGCGCCGTGCTGACGACGGGCAACAACCGCGTGCTCACCTTCCATGCCGACGTGCACGGCGACCGCAACAAGTCCGTGCACCAATTCGTCAACCGAGAGGCCTTCACCGCGGCCTTCCATCACGTAGTGGAGACCGAATTCCCGCACCTGCGGGGCCACTACCAGCAGGAGATCATCATGAAGGGCTTGGACGCGACGATGTCCATCCCGACGCGGGTGGAATGGTTGCGGCATTTCGACCGGACGCCGGACGACCAGATCTTCATCCTGGCGTCCTGCGAGACGATCGGGGAAGGCATCGACACGAAACGCGCGAACATGTGTGTCTTTGCCGACCCGAAATCGTCGTACGTGAAGATCATCCAGAACATCGGCCGGATTGTGCGCCGCGTGGAGGGCGAAGACACGCCGCCATCGACGGTGTTGTTGCCGTGCTGGGTGGATCGGGCAAAGTATGAGGCGTGCGGTGGCGATCGGGAGAAATGCGACACAGTGTTGCGCGAGGATATGGGCGAGACCGGCAATTTCAATGGCATCCTGAATGTGCTCAGCGCACTGCGCCAGGAAGACGAGGATTTGTACGAGATTTGCCTCTACTATCCGCGATCGTATGCGCCGCGCGAACTACAAGAGAACTTGCGCACACAGGGCTACCAAGTGTTGGAGACGGTCGGGGAGGGCGGATTGTTTGAAACCCTCGACGACATGCTGGAGGGAGAACTGGACGAGTTTGATGAGATGGAAGAAGACGAGACGGAAGAGGAGTGGTTGCAGCGAGTGGCAGAGAATCACAACTTGTGCGTGGAGGTGCATACCAACTCGTTGGAGAACCCAGTGGAGCGATACAACTTTTCGACGGGATCGGAAGCATCGTCTTCTTCTGCTTCTTCTGCAAGTGAGGAGGAGAAAGAACAAGACGATACAGAAGGGGAAGATGATGATGAGGAAGTGGAAGTGGAATCCGTTCCGGAAAAGCGAACTATTCGATTGCTGAAAACGATTCCGAAGCGGCAACTGCATTCTTCAACTCCGTCAGAGGACAACGATGGGGATGGAACCGATGACGAGAGCTGTTCAGCGGATGGAGATGAGGAGAAAGAAGTGGTGTATCAACAGGTGGTTCCTCTGGATGAGATATCAGGAAAGAAGAATCGAAAAAAGGTGGAAAGCGGTGTTGGAAAACAGTTGCGTGCTCCTGCTACACGAGGTAAACGATTGCACGTGGTGTCACACAATCACCCCGACGTGCAAGTGCTGTGGAAAATCGAAGGACAGTTGGTGAACAAGTTGCGCAGTGCCGTGATTGATTGCGAAGTGGTTGATACCTGGCAGCAGAAGCACGATGGTGTGGTTGCTTTTGTTGAGAAGAATGGCAAATTGCCTTCACGACATTCAAAAGACGACACGGAAAAGAAGTTGGGACATTGGGTTTCCGACCAAAAAATTAATTTCAAACGAAACAAAGGAGCGATGGCCGATCCCGACAAATGCAGCCTATGGCAAGCATTCATGGAAAAATATCCTAACTTGTTTGCCAATTTCGATGATCGATGGCGTCAAACCTTCGAAAATGTGCGCGCATTCGTCGTTCAGCATGGCAAATTGCCTTCCCAATTCTCCAAAGACCCGGTGAAAAAGAAGTGGGGAAAATGGATCGTCAACCAAAACGTCAACTTCAAACAAAACAAAGAGGCGATGTCCGATCCTGACAAACGCAGCCTGTGGCAAGCATTCATGAAAAAATATCCCACATTGTTTGCCAACTTCGATGCACGATGGACCCAATCTCTTGCAGAT
>JACCDI012179163.1_pt1 | contig 19720 bp, 21 predicted proteins | sample 7442791 | NCBI WGS metagenome assembly JACCDI01 (sample SAMN15323434, study PRJNA562643) | freshwater metagenome | isolation source: river surface water | place: USA:Blue River Watershed | collected 2017-08-15
TCCTGAAGTTCAAGCGCAACTAGAAATATGTCTTGTTCGTATGCCAAATCAAGGTTTAGCAGATGAAGAAGCAAGAAATATTTTAGAATACATGCGTAAAAATGACGGCGTAAAGTAAAAACAACTAACCATCTTATTGGGTGAAAGCAGTAGGATGGTTTCTAATTTCAATAAAATGAAAAATAAATTTGTAAAAACAATTGTAGTACTCGTTTTAGGAAGTGCATTTTTCACTTCTTGTAAACCAAAAAATTCCAGTGATGCTTCAGCAGGTGATGCTGAAAAAGCATATGTAGCACCAGGAAAGTATGACGAATTCTATAACTTCGTTTCAGGAGGTTTTAGTGGTCAGTTAAGTGTTTATGGTCTTCCAAGTGGAAGATTGTTTAGAGTTATCCCTGTTTTTTCAGTAGACCCTGAAAAAGGTTGGGGTTATAGTGAAGAAACTAAACCAATGTTGAATACTTCTCATGGTTTTGTGCCATGGGATGATTTACATCACACCGAACTATCCCAAACAAACGGTGAAGTTGATGGTCGTTGGGTTTTTGGTAATGCCAACAATACACCTCGTATTGCTCGTATTGACTTAAAAACATTTAAAACAGCAGAAATTATTGAATTGCCAAACAGTGGTGGAAATCACTCTTCACCTTTCATTACAGAAAATACAGAATATGTTGTTGCAGGAACTCGTTTTAGTGTGCCTGGCGATTATTCTAATGGTGATGTGGCAATTAACACCTATAAAGAAAATTTTAAAGGTCATATTAGTTTTGTAAAAGTCGGAAAAGAAGGCGAAATGGATTTAGCATTTCAAATTGTAACTCCAGGTGTAAACTTTGACCTTTCGCATGCAGGAAAAGGAAAATCGCATGGTTGGTTTTTCTTCTCTTGTTACAACACTGAGCAAGCAAATACTTTGTTAGAAGTGAATGCTTCTCAAAAAGATAAAGATTTTATCATGGCTGTAAATTGGAAGAAAGCTGAAGAATATCTAAAATCAGGGAAAGCCAAAAAACAGTCTGTAAAATACGCACACAACAAATGGAATGAAAAAACACATACTGCAACTTCTGAGATTAAAAACGAAGTTATGGTGCTTGATGCAGCAGAACTAAAAGATATTTGCTACATGATTCCTTGTCCAAAATCACCTCACGGTTGTGATGTTGACCCAACGGGTGAGTATATTGTAGGTTCAGGGAAATTAGCTGCTCTAATTCCAGTTTTTAGTTTTGATAAACTAATGTCGGCCATCCAAAGCAAAAAATTTGATGGAAACTATGGTGGAATTAACGTAATAAAATACGAAGCAGCGCTTCATGGAGAAGTTCAAAAACCTGGCTTAGGACCTTTACATACAGAATTCGACGGTAAAGGAAATGCTTATACAACATTCTTCGTTTCTTCTGAAGTAGTAAAATGGGATATTAAATCATTGAAAGTTTTAGATAGAGTTCCAACCTATTACTCTGTTGGTCACTTATGTATTCCTGGTGGAGATTCTAAAAAACCTTTCGGAAAATACCTTGTAGCTTATAACAAAATTACCAAAGATAGATATTTGCCAACTGGACCAGAATTAGCTCAATCAGCACAAATATTTGATATTAGCGGTGATAAAATGAAACTCGTTTTAGACTTTCCTACAATTGGAGAACCACACTATGCTCAAGCAGCACCAGCCGACTTAATTAGAAATAATGGTCAAATCAAATTTTACAAAATAGCGGATAATAACCACCCTTATGCAGCAAAAGGCGAAAAAGAAGCGAAAGTTGTTCGACAAGGAAATCAAGTACATGTTTATATGACTTCTATTCGTTCTCACTTTGCACCAGATAATATTGAAGGCATAAAATTGGGTGACGTAGTATACTTCCACGTAACTAATCTTGAACAAGATTGGGATGTTCCACACGGTTTTGCTGTAAAAGGTGCCGATAATGGAGAACTACTAATCATGCCAGGTGAAACCACCACTCTTAAATGGGTTCCAAATAAAGTTGGAATTTTCCCAATGTATTGTACCGATTTTTGTAGTGCTTTACACCAAGAGATGCAAGGATATGTAAGAGTTTCTCCAGCAGGAAGTGCTGTCCCACTTACATGGAGTGTTGGTACTAATTTACCAGCAGCTACAAAATAAAGATAAGTGATTAGTGATTAGAAATTAGTGAATAGTACGAATGCTAATCACTAATTTCTAGTCACTAATTCTTTTTAAAACAAATCAAAATGAAAAAATCAAAAATTTCAATGGTATCAAAAATGATATTGTTGATAATAGCAACGTTATTTATCGGTTCGCTTTTTTTCCCAATGTGGCAAATTGAATTAGAAGCGCCACAATATCCCGAAGGGTTAGTATTAAAATTACATGCTAATAAAATTGGCGGTGATGTAGAAATCATCAACGGTCTAAATCATTACATCGGAATGGCAACTTTGCACACCGAAAACTTTTTCGAATTCACCGTATTGCCATATATTTTTGGAGGTTTTGCTGTAATTTCTTTGCTGCTAATTTTTGTAGCAAAAAGAAAAGCAGTTTTAGCATTCTTTATTTCTTACATTCTTTTTGTGATTTTGGCCGCAATAGATTTCTACAGATGGAATTACGAATACGGACATAATTTAGATCCTAATGCAGCCATAAAAGTACCAGGAATGGCCTATCAACCGCCTTTAATAGGGTACAAACAATTATTAAATTTTGGAGCCTATTCTATTCCAGATATTGGTGGTTGGATGCTGACTGCTTGTGGTCTTTTATTGTTTTTTATTATTTTTAAAGAATATAAATTATTCACTAAAAAAGACAAATTATGAAATCACTTTTTATAGCATTGATAACATTTCTTATGGTTTCTTGTGGTTCAAATGAACCAAAACCAATTAACCTAAATACGGATATGTGCGATTTCTGTAAAATGACAATAGCTAATGGAAAATTCGGAGCTGAATTAATCACACAAAAAGGGCGTTATTACAAATTTGATGATGTTTCTTGTATGGTTCAATTTGCAAAATCAAGCGAAGTTCCCGCTAAAGCCTTTTTTGTAAATGATTACTTAAAAGAAAATGAATTGGTTGCTGCCGAAAAATGCTATTACTTAAAAGGAGGTACAATTAATTCTCCTATGCATGGTAATCTTGCCGCGTTTTTCACACCTAAAGATCAAGAAGAGTTTCAAAAAAAATTAAATGCTGATCCAATGACTTGGGAACAAATTTATGATTCGTATAAATGAAAAATTTAATCTGCATATTATTTTCCCTCTTAATTTCTATTTCAAATGCTAAAACCATTCAAGTAGGAAGCAGCTACCCTGTCAAAAAAATCAAGCAAGCACTTCAATTGGCTGTTGATGGTGATACTATTATTGTGAATAGTGGAGTTTATAAAGAAGGTAATATTCTAATCAACAAAAAAATAATTTTTCTTGGTAAAAATTTTCCAATTTTGGATGGACAAAATAAGTTTGAAGTAGTTTCTATCAATGCAGATAATGTAGTTGTAAAAGGATTTAAAATAATCAATTCAGGATATGCTTCACTAGAAGATCCATGCGGAATCAAAGTATATGATAAATCTTTTGTCAAAATTGAGAACAATGTTCTTGATAATAATTTTTTCGGAATCTATCTTCAGAATTCTAAAAATTGCCTGATTAAAAACAATAAAATTACAGCTTATGGAAAACAAGAACAACTTATTGGAAATGGTATTCATTGTTGGAAAAGCGATAATCTTCAAATAATTGCCAATAAAATTTCGGGACATCGCGATGGAATTTATTTTGAATTTGTAACACAATCTATCATTTGGAGAAATATTTCTAATAAAAACATTCGTTATGGCTTGCATTTTATGTTTTCGAACGATGATGCTTACATAACGAATGTTTTTAAAAATAATGGTGCTGGTGTTGCTGTGATGTTTACCAAAAATGTAAAAATGTATAACAATTATTTTGAAGAAAACTGGGGCGATTCTGCCTATGGTTTATTGCTTAAAGAAATTGCTGATAGCTATATTTTCAATAACAAATTTGCCCGAAACACATCGGGAATTTACATGGAAGGCACTTCAAGAATCAAGGTTGAAAAAAACGTCTTTGAATCGAATGGTTGGGGAATGAAAATTCAAGCAAGTTGCATGGATAACGAAATTGTAAACAATAATTATTTAAAAAATACTTTTGACATAAGCACAAACGGAAGCCTAGTTTTAAATACTTTCAACAGTAACTATTGGGACAAATACGAAGGATATGATTTAGACAAAAATGGAATTGGCGATGTTCCCTATCATCCACTGAGTTTATTTGCGGTTTTGACTGAAAAAACGCCTTCATCTATGTTATTGTACCGAAGTTTTATGATTACGCTTTTAGACAAATCTGAAAAAGTTTTACCAAGCATAACTCCCGATAATTTTATAGACAATGCGCCTTTAATGAAATCGTTGCCATTATGATTGAAATTCAAAATATAAGTAAAAAATTTGGAAAGTTAGAAGTGCTAAAAGGCGTAAATCTTCTTTGCAAAAAAGGCGAATGTATTGCACTAATCGGACCCAACGGCTGTGGCAAAACTACGCTAATAAAATCCATTTTAGGAATGGTTTTACCTGATAATGGTTCGATTGTTTTTAACGGCAAATCGGTAGTTGGAGAATACGTTTACCGTGAAAAAATTGGGTATATGCCTCAAATTGGTCGTTATCCAGATAACATGACAATTGGTCAAATCATCGAAATGATAAAAAAAATTCGAAATACAAATAATGAATTAGATGAAGATTTACTAAAAGCATTTGAATTTGAAAAAATGTTTGACAAACAAATGCGAACACTTTCGGGTGGAACAACTCAAAAAGTAAGTGCCGTTTTAGCTTTTTTATTCAATCCTGAGGTATTAATTTTAGATGAACCAACAGCAGGTCTAGACCCTTTAGCTTCTGAAATTTTGAAAGAAAAAATCATCAAAGAAAAAGAAAAGGGTAAACTTATTTTCATAACATCTCATTTACTAAGCGAATTGGATGACTTAATTACTGAAATCATTTTCATGCAAGATGGTGAAGTTCATTTTCATAAAAAAGTAGAAGTCTTAAAAGCCGAAACAAATGAAATTAAAATTTCAAAAGCTATTGCCAGTATACTGAAACAAAAGCAAACTGAAAATCATAATCCGAAACTCACAAAAGTGTCATGAACAGAATAATAAAAATCATATTGCTCGATATTCTAAAAAGCAAAATAGTTTTGGCTTACACTTTTATTTTAGCCATTTTATCATGGAGTTCATTCGCTTTGGAAGACAATTCAGCTAAAGGACTTTTAACTATTCTGAATGTCATTTTATTTACAGTTCCGCTTGTTTCAATTCTGTTTGCTACGATTTATTTATATAACAGTTCTGAGTTCATCGAACTTTTGTTAAGTCAACCCATCAAACGTAAAAAAATATGGATTAGCCTATTTCTTGGGCTGTCTTTTTCAATGATTGCTGCTTTTTTTGTTGGAGCAGGAATTCCGCTACTAATCAATTCTCCCGATAGTGTTGGGATTATGATGTTGCTCAATGGTACTTTGATAACCATAATTTTTACAGCATTAGCGTTTTTAAGTTCAATACTAACAAGAGATAAAGCCAAAGGAATTGGAATTGCTATTATGACTTGGTTGTTTTTTGCCTTGATTTTTGATGGACTCGTTTTGTTTCTATTATTTCAATTACAAGATTACCCTATCGAAAATGCAATGGTAGGAATGACCGCTTTGAGCCCAATTGATTTGGCCCGAATTCAAATTTTGTTACACCTCGATGTTTCTGCAATGATGGGTTATACCGGCGCTATTTTTAAAGATTTCTTTGGAACTTCAACAGGCTTAATAGTTTCTTTTTTATTATTAAGTCTATGGGCAATTATTCCCTTTATTATCTCATTAAAAAAGTTTAATAAAAAAGATTTGTAAAATGAAAACTGATATTAGAAATAGAAAAGACATTGAAAAGTTAGTAAACACTTTCTACGATAAAATAAAAACAGATGCGGTCATCGGTTATTTGTTTAATGATGTCGCTCAAGTCAACTGGGAAAAACATTTGCCTAAGATGTATGATTTTTGGGAAAACATCCTTTTTTACACTGCTGACTATGAAGGAAATCCAATGGAAAAGCACAAAGAATTACATCAAAAAAGCCCATTAAATCCGAGCCATTTTAATCACTGGAATATGCTTTTCACCAAAACAGTTGATGAATTATTTGAAGGAAAAAAGGCAGATGAAATAAAAAATAGAGCCTTAAATATTTCAGCTGCAATGATGTATAAAACATTAATGTGATGAAACACCAAATAGTGCTTATTATTCATCTATTAGCCGCAACTATATGGGTTGGTGGGCATTTACTATTACTGTTACGCTATGTTCCAAAGGCAATAAAAAGTAAATCACATGAAGAATTATCTGCATTTAGAAAAAACTTTGAACCTGTCGGAATGCCATCACTTTTTATATTGATAATAACAGGAATTCTGATGGCATATGATTATAACATCACATTTAAAAAATGGTTTCTATTTGAGAATTCAATTGAAAAAATTATCAGTTTCAAATTGATTTTACTTTTGATAAGTTTGACTTTGGCTTTTATTACCATCAAATTTGTTTTGCCTTCAATAAACAAAGTCTCTCCTTTTTTACTTTATTTCATTATTTTTTTGGTTACAACTATTGCAGTTTCTATGCTCATTTTAGGAAGTTTAGTAAGAGTTGGTGGTTTATGATTTCAGTCATGTTTTTAATTTTTTTCAATTAATAAATTTGATAAAAATTAAAAAATATGGAAACATTACAAAAAAACACCATTGGAGAATATGTCGCTCAAGATTTCAGAACAGCAGCACTTTTCTCAAAATATAAAATTGATTTTTGTTGTAAGGGAAACAAAACACTAGATGAGGTTTGCCAAGCAAAAGGGTTGGATGCTACTCAAATTGAAAATGAAATTAATTCTGTATTAAATTCAGGTTCTTCAAAAGAAATGGATTTTAAAACATTTTCTCCTAATCTATTAATTGATTATATCCTAGAAACACATCACGAGTACATTCAAGAAAAAACACCAATTTTATTAATGTATTTAGATAAGTTATGTAAAGTACATGGCGAAAGACATCCTGAATTATTTGAAATCAATAATCTATTTAAAATCAGTGCATCAGAATTATTAAATCATCTCCAAAAAGAAGAAATTGTTTTATTTCCGTTTATCAAAACTATGACAAATGCAATAAAAAACAACGAAACAATCCAACAACCAGGTTTTGGAACAGTTGAAAATCCGATTGCTATGTTGAAACAAGATCACGAAACCGAAGGCGATTTGTTTGTTAAAATTTCAGAATTAACTAATGAATACAATCCACCAATTGATGCATGCGAAACATACAAAGTAACATTTGCCATGCTAAAAGAATTCGAACAAGATCTGCACAAGCATATTCATTTGGAAAACAACATTTTATTTAAAAAGGCAATCGAATTAGAGGAAAAGTTCAATATCCTAGGATAAATAACCATTTATAAATATGTATTTATGGAAAAATTTGTGATTAAACGAAATGGTGATTACAAACCATTTGAATCTTACAAAATAAAAGATGCTATTGAGAAAAGTTTTGAAAGCGTCTCTGTTCCATTTGACGAAAGTATATTCAATAGTGTTATCTCTTCCATAGAGATTAAAGATACTTGGGCTGTAGAAGAAATTCAAGATATGATTGAAAAAACACTGTTTCAAAAAGAGTATTTTACAGTGATGCGCTCCTTTATGCTCTACCGTCATACAAGAAAATTACAGCGAGAACATGTAGCAGGATTAAATGACGATACTACTTATGTAGATAGCACACAAACAATTGAAGAATACATTTCTCAAACCGATTGGAGAATTAATGCTAATGCAAACACATCTTATTCTAATGCAGGTTTAGTAAATAATGTGGCAGGTAAAATTATTGCAAATTATTGGTTGGATAAAGTATATTCAAAAGAAGAAGGTTATGCTCACCGAAATGGAGATATACACATTCATGATTTAGATTGTTTAACAGGTTATTGTGCAGGTTGGAGCTTAAGAGTTTTGTTAAACGATGGTTTCAATGGTATTCGTGGTCGAGTTGAAAGCAAACCTCCTTCACATTTTAGGGAAGCTCTTGGTCAGATGGCAAACTTTCTCGGGATTTTACAAAGTGAATGGGCAGGTGCACAGGCGTTTAGTTCCTTTGATACTTATTTAGCTCCATACGTTTTTAAGGATAATCTTTCATTTAGTGAAGTGTTGAAAGCAGTCCGCAGTTTTGTATACAATTTGAATGTTCCTGCACGTTGGGGGCAATCTCCTTTTACCAATATAACATTAGATTGGGTTGTCCCTGACGATTTAAAAAACCAGATTCCAACTAAAAACAACCATCATTTTTTTGAAGGCAACTTTAATCATGATTTATTAGTAAAAGCTAATCAGCGTGGAGTTGATAAACCAACAGATTTACGTTACGAACATTTTCAGGAAGAAATGAATTTGATTAACAAAGCCTATTATACTGTAATGACTGAAGGTGATGCTAACGGACAACCATTCACTTTTCCAATTCCAACAGTAAACATAACTGAGGATTTCGATTGGAATGGTGAAAATACCGAAATTCTTTTTGAAAATACAGCAAAAATAGGTTCATCATACTTTCAAAATTTTATTGGAAGCCAATACAAATTAGATGAAAATGGGAATAAGGTTGAAAACGAGAACGCATATAAACCAAATGCTGTTCGAAGTATGTGTTGCCGTTTGCAGCTTGATTTAAGAGAATTATTAAAACGAGGTAACGGGCTTTTTGGAAGTGCCGAAATGACAGGAAGTATTGGAGTTGTTACTATCAATATGGCTCGATTAGGTTATTTGTATGAAGGTCATAAAGAAGCTCTTTTTAAGCAATTAGATAAATTAATGGAAATTGCTAAATCAACATTAGAGAAAAAAAGAGTCTTTATTCAAGAGATGTATGATAGAGGTTTATTTCCTTATACAAAAAGGTATTTACCTCATTTTAGAAATCATTTTTCTACCATTGGAGTTAACGGAATGAACGAAATGGTTCGCAATTTTACAAATGATAAAGAGGATATTACTACTACTTTTGGAAATGATTTTTGTATTGAAATTTTAGATTATATCAGAAATAGAATGAAAGAATTTCAAGAACAAACAGGAAATCTATACAACCTTGAAGCCACTCCAGCTGAAGGAACAACATATCGTTTTGCTAAAGAAGATAAAAAAAGATTTCCAGCTATTCTTCAAGCAGGACAAGGAGAAAACGTTTACTACACTAATAGTTCTCAAATTCCTGTAAATTTCACACAAGATCCTTTTGAAGCGCTATTGATACAAGACGAATTACAATGCAAATATACAGGTGGAACTGTGTTGCACTTATATATGAATGAAAGGATTAGCTCACCTGAAGCTTGTAAAAACTTCATTAAAACAGTTATTACCAAGTTTAGTTTACCTTACATTACAGTAACACCTGTTTTTAGTGTTTGTCCAGTTCATGGCTACTTGAATGGAGAACATGAATATTGTCCGAAGTGTGATGAAGTCATCATTGAAAACCAAAATAACCTACTATATGATCACAAAAACTAACGAAGTTTTAGAACAAAATCAACATTTAAGAACAAAATGTTTGGTTTACACACGAGTAATGGGATATCATCGCCCAGTTGAGAGTTTTAATATTGGTAAAAAAGGAGAGCATAAACAACGTGTACATTTCAAAGAAAACCCGTGTTAGCCAAACCCATTTGCAATATTACTCCATTTACATTATTAGATTATCCCAATAAATCAGCTTGTATTCTATGGTATGCAGGTTGTAATATGCGTTGTTTGTATTGTTATAATCCAGAAATTGTTTTAGGAAAAGGAGCCATTACTTTTTCTGAAACAATTTCTTTTTTAAAAAAACGTAAAGGATTACTCGATGCTGTTGTTTTTAGCGGTGGTGAGTGCTTAATTCATAAAAATATTGTCGAGCAAATTAAAGAAGTAAAAGCATTAGGTTTTTTAGTCAAAATAGATACTAACGGATCGAACTCAAAACTAGTAAAGCAACTGATACATGATAATTTAATAGATTATGTTGCATTAGATTTTAAAGCATTAAAGCCTAGTTACAATGCTATTACAAAGTCTAATTTGTTTGATAAATTCGAAAGTTCCCTTGAGCTACTTTTAGCCAGTACAATACAATTTGAAGTAAGAACTACTTATCATTCCGAATTGATTTCAGATGTTGAATTAAACCAAATGATGCATTTTCTCGAATTGAAAAAATATAAAGGCAATTATTACATTCAGCACTTTCAAAATAATGTTGAAACATTAGGAAATCTTATTCCTTCATCAAAAATTAATTCATCAAAAATTGAAAACTCACAAAATATTAGAGTTGTTTTTAGAAATTAATTTTATGTTTTTCAAATATTCAAAAACAATATTATAAAGACCTATAAAAATTCCTAGTCCAAAGCTGATAAATAAAACATAAATCCAATGCAATGAATCCTGTAATTGACTAAAAGATTCATTCTTACTAAAGAAAGTCCAATATCCTTTTTTAATTCCCATAATTAGTAAACTTATCCAAAATAAAAGGAATGAAACATTGAAAATTTTGATTCCTAGAGCAATTCTTTTTTCAGAGACTAGAGTAAATTTGCTTTCAGAATCGATAATAAAAGCTATTGATGATAGTAATATCAAAGTGTTAATTCCGATAGTCGTACCCATCGAATGTGCAACTGTAATATGTGTTCCATGAGTGAATAAGTTGATAGATGGAATAGAAATTAATAATGCCAAAATGATGTTTAAAAACACCCAGAAATCTGCCAATATCATCAATCTATATGCTAATAAAAATTTGGTTTGCTTTTCTTTAGATAGATTTTTTTTCCAATCATAAATTATCGAAAATAAAATAATCCATTCGGTCATGCTGATTGCATAAGCCAAATATCGAATCCAAGGAGCCGTTGGAATAATATAAATATGATGTGCCCAACCAAACATTAAATTGGTTAATCCTAAAAAATAAAAAAAGAAAGCTTTTTTTGATTTTGCATAACTATCGTCATTACTTATTTTAGACATTACAAATAGCGATGTACCATAAACCAGCATATTCCACGAGCCAACATAAGAACCTCCAGATTTCCATTGTAGTGAAATGTTTTGAACAAAATGATCTCTGAAATAAGGCAACAACCACAAATGAGCTTCTGTAAAATGATATATCATAAAAACAATTCCAGTTGCCCACATCCAATAATAAACAGGCCAATTTTTAAATGATGGTAGCATGGTTTTATAATAATTGAAGCCAGATAAAATCCAGCCTACTACAATTGGAAAATAAAAGTAACTAGGAAATTCTAAATACTCTTTTCCTGCAAAATTTTTAGTTAAATAAGAAACTATTATTCCTATTCCGGTTATAATAAAAAGCCAAAAATGAATTCTTATTAGGTTTTGATTTTTTGGCTTTATATAGTAATAAATTCCTCCAATTGCCGAGAGCAATATCCAGGAAACAACAAAAAGTGTATGAAGCGGACGCAGCACATTGAAAGGCAAAACCTCTTTAATAAAACTTGGTGTTATATATTGAAATCCAGCTAGTAACCCGCAAATAAGCCCAAAAAGAAGTGAAATTAAACCGATGTAAATAAAATAGAGCGGATATTTATCTGTTTTCATATATGTAAAATTTATTTTTTAGCGGTCATATATGTTATCACCTTTTTACTTATTGGTGTTTGCTTACGCAAACTTCTTGTTAATAGCGATTTCATATTACTTGTTTTTTATTTCAACCCAACCGTTATATTCAATGCTTGCTTCGTCATTTGGATAATAACCTGTTTGGTCAACTTCTTTCAAAAATTGAACTAAAGCTTCTTTTTCATTTTCTTTGAAACTAAATTTTGGCATGGCTTTTACACCACTATTCAGCATAGCTTTTATATTGTCTTCATCTCTTTTGGAATAAATATTTGTGAGATCAGGACCAAGATAACCGCCCAAACCATAGAATTGGTGACAAGAATTGCAATTATTTTCTAACCAAATGGTTTCACCTTGTATCGCTTTTTCGGAAAGATGAATTGTTCCATAGTCCTCTTTTGAAGTATAAATAATAAAATTATAAAATAAGAAAACACTCATCATAAATAATAAAACAAAAAAATACTTTTTAGATTTTCCCATAAATATATCGGTTATAGACTCTACAAAGTGAATAAAATATAAAGACATTAAACATGACTCAAATCACAAAAAGGCGTGAATTACGACAATTCACGCCTTTCTTTTTTAAAAGAAAAACAACTGAATTAATAATTATTATTTGGGTAAGAGAACATCGCCGATTACGTGAATAATTCCGTTTCCAGTTTCAATTGAAGCTACAATTTCAGAACCATTTACATACGTTTTGTCGTCCTTTTTAGTGATTTTTACTTTTCCACCAAAAACCATATCAAACTCTTGTCCGTCTTGCATATAGTCGGTTTTTAGTGTTCCAACATAGGTGTGATAACCTAAAATATTTTCTAAATCGCCTTTTTTCTCGGGTTTAAGTAATCCCTCAACAGTTCCTGCTGGCAATTTGTCAAAAGCAGCATTTGTTGGTGCAAAAACGGTAAATGGCCCAGCATTGCTCAACGAAGTTACCAATCCAGCAGCTTTAACAGCCGTCACTAAAGTGGTGTGGTCTTTACTTGCAACTGCTGTTTGGACAATGTTTGGAACAGAAGTTTCATCAACTACATTTTCCTGACCGCCAGAATTTGCTTCAGTAGTTGCTACAGTTGATTCTGATGCTGCTTGTTCGCTTTGTTTGCAACCTATGGCAATGAGTAAACTTGCCAATAACAATGTTTTAATTGATTTTTTCATAATAAATACTTTTATATACTTTCAAATTTATACACACAAAGTACCTAATTATGAAATAGTTATTTTATGAGTGTAATCATAATAATGGAGGATTTTTAACTTTTTTTATAGAATAAAAAGCAGTGATTCCAATTCCAAGAACCAAGACAATTGCCGCTCCTAAAAGTAATTCATTTACAAAAGGAATAGGTGTGTAGCTAAAAGAAGCAATTCCTTGTATAGCAAGAATAATTTCGTTTAATAAAACACCTATAGAAAAAATTATTACTCCTCGTTTTATTTGATTATTGAATTGAATTAAGTGATTAGCATAGATATAAAAAAGCAAAAATAAACTAATGATTGCTAGCAAAACCAGATGCAAATAGGCAATCACAATTGGTCGAAATCCAAATGCTAATTTACTTAAAACGGGAATTGTTGAACCTAATTGAAGCAGGAATTTCACACTTAAGGCAAAACCAACGAAAAGTAATATATAACGCAGAAAGAAAGGAAAATTTTCTAAAAACTCTTTTTTTGTCTTAACAATAATAATTAAAAATCTAAACCAAGTATAAACTTGAACAAACGCTGCAATTACGGTTATAAGGTAAATCCAAATCGGTAAATCCAACCAAAGAGTAGAAAGGAAATAAGCGGGTATACAGGATGCAAAAAACAGCCAAAAGGTTTTCTTGAAAAATAGGTTTTCAGATGATTTTAAATTTAGAAAAGAAAACAACAATCCCATACAGGCAAAGAAAAACCAACCGTTATATTGAAAATGTAAATAATAGTAAATAGAAGCTAAATATTCATTTTGATGGATGTTTTTTGTAACCATCATGTAGGCCAAAGCGAATGTCCCTAATGAAGAGATAACATTAAAAAAAAGCGCCGCTTTAAACCAATTTTTTGTTAATACTTCATCAGAAATTAATTTCAAATCTTTCACGAAATAATAGGCAAAAACACATGAAACTACAATCGAAGCTGTAGAAAAAATTATAGAAAACAATCCATAACCTTGAATGATGAAAAAAACCAACATTCCATAGGCACAAATCAGATTAGCAGTTAAAAGCGAATTGTATTTTTTGAAAAAACTATGCTCTATTTTCTTTGTTCTATTCTCTAAAAAAACAATCATCAACACCATCAAAGTATGAGTAATCCACCCCGAAAAAGCAAAATGAGAATGAGAATGTTGCAAATGTTTTTGGTCCAAGTAAGGAAACTCAAATCCAATTTTGTAACGCATTAAAAGCCCAATAAGAGCAACAATTACTAAATTTAATAATGAAAATTTTAACCAAAGTTTGCTATTAAAAAGCATTAGAAATAGATTTTATGATTAACAATATCAATTTTTTTGTTGGCCTTCATTTTGCTAATTACTCTAATAACGGTTTCTACTCGTAATCCTGTAAAATTAGCAATCTCTTGCCTAGTAAAAGGAACCAATTCCTTATAATCACCGTTTCCTTTTTTGTTGGCATTTAAAAAAGCTAAAATTCTAAATTCAGGTTTCTGATTGATAATATCCTTAGCAGTTTTTGCTTTTGAATGAATTCTATGCGCCATCAAGTTCAAAAATTTCTTTTGAATGGAAGGATACTCATCCAAAATCTTCAGAAATTTCTCTTTTGAGAGTTTAATTATCTTAGAATCTTGAAAAGCAACAGCAGTTGCTGGATAGCGCTCATTAATAAATAAAGGAGGTTCACCAAAACTTTGTCCATTGCAAAAATAGCCTTGAGTAAACTCTTTACCATCGTCATTAGAGTTGAACATTCTAACACAGCCTTCAACAACCTGATAATAAAAATGAGCTACTTCATCTTCACTAATAATAACATCATTCTTTTTGAATTCTTTTGAAATTGCGCCCCAAGTATATAGTAAATCTAAATCTATTTGCATGATTGAAACGGTGTCTTTTAAGGAGAAAACCTCTATATTTTAAGCAAGTTTACGTCTTAAGGTTACAAAATTACTTTTTATAAAGTTACTAAAAATATGACTATAATCATATAAAATTGGTTTTCTCTTATTGTAAATTTGCCTTGTGAAAAAAATTATAATCATAGTAGTCCTTTCCATTCTTCTAAAACCAATTCTTCCGGTTGTAGATTATATTATCAATTATGATTATATTTCAAAAGTCCTTTGCGAGAACAAGACCAAACCCGAGCTTAAGTGTAATGGTAAGTGTCATTTGATAAAAGAACTAGCTAAAGTAGCTGATAATGAAAAACCTATTAGTTCTGATAAAAAAACCTACTCATCTCAAGAAATCGAACTTTTATTCTGTAATGAAATAACCGAAATATCCTTTAGACAAATTTATTTTCATAATAAAACTTCTATTGGTGACAACTATGCCAACTTATACTTTCACTCGGTAAGTTGTTCCGTTTTTCATCCGCCCACAATTATTTCTTAAAATCAATTGAGAAATAAAGTATACGAGTAAAATGAAGTTCGTATAAGCCAACCTCTAAATCAAGTTGTTTCTAAATCAAGTTCTATTTTCAATTCATAAAAATGAATTGATAGGATTCTTATACCCTAAATTGACTTAAAATCTTTCAAAAGCATAATTAAATAAACTTCAAGTTAAAAAAAATGAAAACTCTTTTAAAAAAAATATTGGCCATTTTTGTTATGGCATTAGCAATCACCTCATGTTCAAATGATGATGAAACTACAACTCCAACAGTTAATGAACTAGAAGGCTTAACTAAATTCAAAGAAATTACAAATACTACACATACAATTGAGCTATATTCTCATACAGGATCAACTGTTCAAGGCTATAATGAAATCAAATTAAGAATTAAAAACAACGCTAACAATCAATATGTAAAAAATGCAGAGATTACTTGGATGCCTATCATGCACATGGCTATGATGAACCATTCTTGCCCAAATTCTGAAGTTGAAAAAATTACGACTGATGGGACATTATATGAAGGCTATATTATGTTTCAAATGGCTCAAAATGAAACAGAATATTGGGATTTAAAAATCGATTATACTATTGATGATGTTCAATACACCATGACTTCTGTAATTGATGTTCCTGCTTCTACAAAAAGAACTGTAAATACATTCATGGGGTCAGATGGCACAAAATATTTAGTCGCGTATGTTGATCCCCATCACCCAAAAGTGGCAGTAAATGATCTAGTTGTTGGTGTTTGGAAAATGCAAGACATGATGACTTTCCCAATAGTTGATGGTTACTCCGTAAAAATAGACCCAAGAATGCCTAGTATGGGAAATCATAGTTCACCTAATAATGTCAATGCTACACAAGCAACGGCAGGCAATTTATACAATGGAAAATTATCACTAACAATGACAGGCTATTGGAAAATAAACCTTCAATTGGCAAAACCTGATGGCACAATTGTTAAAGGTGAAGAAATTACAGAAACGGTTACATCCAGCAGTATTTATTTTGAAATAGAATTCTAATTGAATTTATTATAAAAAGGTCAAATTCTATTTCGTTTTTGACCTTTTTAAATTTTATCCAAATGAAAAAATTACTCTTTTCAATTATTTTAATTCACCTTTTTTTATTTGTCTCTGCGCAAGTTACGAATAAGAGCGAATTAGTAGAGCAAACCAAAAAAGATTCTTTGAACCCCATTCAATTACAAGAAGTCATCATAATTGGAAAAAAAGCTCAACTTTCAGACAAACAATCTAAAACATTAACAACAATAGATGACTATTTGCAAAAATCAGCAAAAGTTGACATGATAAAACGTGGTGCTTATGCTTGGGAACCAATTATCAATTCAATGCCTACTGAACGAACATTAATAACAATAGATGGAATGCGAATTTTTGGTGCTTGTACAGACAAAATGGATCCAATAACATCTTATGTAGAAGTATCCAATTTATCTGAAGCTACCATTTGTTCGGGTCAAGAAGGTGCTTGTTTTGGGAGTACAATAGGCGGTTCTATTGATCTAAAAAGAAACCGAAACAACTTCGGTAATCAAAAGTGGAATCTTAATTTAAACTCAGGTTTTGAAACCAACAATCAACAAAAAATCATTGGAACAGCCCTAAATTATACAGATAATTTATTTTATGTTGATACTGATATTATGTTGCGTGATGCCGAAAATTATAAAGCTGGAAATAATAAAGAAGTTTTGTTTTCGCAATTCAAAAAATTGAATTTTTCATTTACTTCAGGATTTAAATTAAGTAAAAACAAGTTGGTTGAAGGCTCATTAATTTATGACAAAGCGATCGATGTTGGTTATCCCGCTTTACCTATGGATGTTTCTATTGCTGAGGCAATTATAACATCTTTAAAATATGAATATGAGCCATTAAACTCGATTGTAGTCAATTGGGAAACAAAATTATATTTCAATACCATTATGCACAAAATGGATGATACAAAACGGCCATTTGTTCCAATTCATATGGACATGCCTGGTTGGAATAAAACCTACGGATATTATTCAAAAGTTAAAGTTAAATATAATAAACATAACCTATTGCTCAACTTGAATTCGTTTTATAACAGATCACTTGCCGAAATGACCATGTATCCAGCTGACCCAAATGAAAATCTAATGTTTATGTTAACTTGGCCAGATGTCATCACTTTTTATAACGGATTGTTTGTTGAAGATAATTATGCTTTAAACTGTCATTCAAGTATCAAAGCTTCAGCTTCAATTGGTAATCATTATAATAAAATAGCAAGTGAACTTGGATTAAATAGTTTGCAAATTCTTTACCCCGAAATGGATGCACAAAACAGCCGATTTTTAAAAAGCTTTTCAGCAAATTATAACTCTTCCAAAAATGGATTTGAGTTTGGATTTGGTGCATCTTATGGAGAAAGAGCACCTTCTATAACAGAGGCTTATGGCTTTTACTTGTTTAATAGTTTTGAAAATTATGACAACATTGGAAACCCAAATTTAAAAAATGAAACTTCTTTAGAAGGAAATGCATTTATAGGTTTGAAAAAAGAAAAAATAAACCTAAAAATGGCATCATCCTATTTTCATATTTCCAATTACATTGTAGGAAAACCAGACGCAAGTTTGATTCCAATGACAATTGGCGCAACAGGTGTAAAAATTTACACAGCACTTAATTATGCTACAATTTTCAATATAAGTTTGACTTCAGAAATCAAATTTTCTAGAGAATTAAAATGGAATATGCAGTTAGTTTACGGCAGAGGGAAAGATTTTAATAATGTGAATTTACCATTTATTTCTCCAATAAGTTATTCAACATCAATAGCTTATTCTAAAGAAAAATTTTCATCAGAAATTGTAATTCAAGGAAATGCAAAACACACCAATTTTGGAGCCATTTACGGTGAAGACAAAACACCAGACTATGCAATAATTAATGCTAATTTCGGATATAAATTCAACATCAATAAAAATAAATTAATCACAAAATTTGGAATTGAAAATATCCTTGATACTTATTATTCAACTTATTCAGATTGGAACAATTTTCCAAGACAAGGAAGGAATTTTTTTGTGAATTTATCGATAAGTCTTTAAATAATCGCATGGTTCAATATCTAATAGACACAAATATTAGATATAAAGAAAAATGGTGTAAAGGGAAAATTATTTATCATAAATATCATAGAGTATAAGTTGTTTATCACGAATTTTCGTTAATATGATGGAGAAAAGAACACTTAACTAATTGTCGAAAATTCGGTAAACAATCATAAAATCAAATTGGTTCGATGTCAAATAAGGGTTTGAAAAACAAGTAACTGACAAAAAACCAAAGACTTACGGTTCGATAGTAAGTCAAGAGGGGGAGCTCTGAAAAGATGTTGGAAGCTTCTCCACTCAATCGTGTTTTAAAACAAGCCGCACCCGGAAACACTTGGGCTATGGGTAATGGTAAAGAGATCAAATTCGATTACCAAACCAATGCAGCAACTGGTGCTGATGCAGTAAAATTATACAAAGCCACTGCAACTTGGAATGTTGTAACAAAAGTATACGACATTAGTCTTTCTCAAAATGGTACTACCAATTATCCAGCTAATGAACTCTACAAAACCATTACTAAAGATGAAAATTGGACTTCGGGAGTTAATAATACCACTGAAGAATTTAAAGACAAAGAAGGAAAAGTTATTTTAAAAAGAACGTATGATAATAGCATTGCCCATGAAACCTACTACGTTTACGATCAATATGGGAATCTAACCTACGTCATTCCTCCTTTGGTTACTAACGTAAGTTCACAACTTGATGCTTTGTGTTATCAGTACAAATACGATTCACGCAACCGATTAGTGGAGAAAAAACTACCGGGCAAACAGTGGGAATTTATTGTTTATGATAAATTAAACCGCGTGGCAGCTACTGGTCCAGCATTGTCGCCATTTACATCGCCTACAGGCAATGGGTGGATGATTACAAAATATGATGCCTTCAATAGACCAATACTCACTGCTTGGCAACCCTCAACAACAGTAACAAGTGTTGGCAGAAAAACACTTCAAGATAATTATAACCTTACAGCAACTATTGTAAACGAAAACAAAATTGCCACAACCACAAACACCACTTTAAATGGTGTAGCTTTTAGATATACTAATGTGGCTTTACCAACAACAGGCTATCATGTTTTGAGCGTAAATTATTATGATGATTATAA
>JACCDI010391860.1_pt1 | contig 19713 bp, 16 predicted proteins | sample 7442791 | NCBI WGS metagenome assembly JACCDI01 (sample SAMN15323434, study PRJNA562643) | freshwater metagenome | isolation source: river surface water | place: USA:Blue River Watershed | collected 2017-08-15
ACTCAAAAATTCAGCTCGCTAAAAAAAGAGCTAGAGGTTATAGAAACACAATCAACTTTATCAACATGATTTACTTTACTTGTAGTAAACTAAAATTTAATTACCCACTATATTCAACATAGAGCCATATTTTTATTAAATTGCACCAAATTTTATGAAATAATTTTGATGTCAATAAAAAATTTAGCAGATAAAGTAATTTCTTCAGATAAAGTTGCTTTTGGCAAACTATTTGAGTTGCTTTGGGAAGATATTTATATTTTCGCTAAATCTTTGTTGATGGATGAAGATGTAGCCAAAGATATAGTTCAAGATGTTTGGATTGATTATTGGGAAAGAAGAGAAAAAATAAAAAATGATGATATAAAAGCATATCTTTTTCAAGCTACGAGATTTAAAATTTACAATTATTTTAGAGACAATAAATTAAATAAGGTTCAACTATCTGTTATAAAAGAACTCTCTGAACCCTCACAAATAGAAAGTGAGCACGACTTAATACACACTTCATTTTCACTTAATAATGCAATTAATAAATTAACTCCTAAGTGCAAAAAGATTTTCCAGCTAAGCAAAGATGAGGGCTTTAACAATCATGAAATTTCATCTCAACTTGGTATATCTTCTAGAACTGTAGAAAATCAACTTTCATTGGCTTTAAAAAAAATCAAAGAAGATTTAAACACAGTATAATTTTTCTCAATTAATAAATTCTTACTTTTTTTTGTGAGTTAATATAACTTTTGGGTATATATTAATATCAAAGGAACTTTATAAAATTTATGGAAGAAGAATATTTTAAAATTATAGTTGAAAAAAAACTTAAAGGAACTACAACACCCAAAGAAGACAAATTTTTAGAACAATTTGAACTAGCTATGCTTAAAAAAAATAAAGCAAATGTTTTTTCAGATGATTCAATTCGTAATACTATTAATAAAGACATATTCTCAAAAATCAATGCTACTATTAAAAACAAGAGAAAAATCAAGAAGCGTAGTAAGTTTTTAAACTTTGCTGCATCCATTGCTATTCTATTTTCATTAGGTTTATCATACATTTATTTTAACAACGAAACAGACATTGTTTATCAAAACAATACAAACTCTCCCAAAAAATTTACATTAATTGATGGCTCTACAATTACTCTAAATCAAAATAGCAAATTAATTCAAGATAAAAATTTTAATGATAAAAACAGACATGTTGAATTAGAAGGTGAAGCTTTTTTTGAAATTCAAAAAAACAAATCCATTCCATTCATTATTAAAACCAAAACAATATTCACAAAAGTTGTTGGTACAAAATTCAATATCAATTCAAACATAAATTACATTAATGTATCTGTAAACGAAGGACATGTAAAAGTATATGATAGCAAAGATACATTAGATGCTACTCCAAATCAACAAATAACATACAATCTTAAAAATAAAAAATTAACAGAAAACAAAATAAAATCTGAATTATTTAATTTATGGACTAAAGATGAATTTGCGTTAAACAATATTACAATTGCTGAATTATCTAAAATATTTGAATCAGTTTATAAATATCAAATTGTGTTTAAAAACGAAGAAATTAAAAACAAGAAAATTTCTATATCTTTTCATAGAAATGACAAAATTGAAACAGTTTTAGATAAAATAAACCTTATAAACGAATTTAAACTAACTAAAAAACAAAACAATATGATTGAAGCATACTAATAAAAAAGAGTCTGCGGCAACAGACTCTTCAAAAGCATTGAATTAATAATTGGACATTAAACAACACTTAATTTATGAAAATCAAACTTAATTGGAAGTGCAAAAAAATAATTTTTGCATTGGTTATATTTTTAAATTCCTTGGTCTATTCTTATGGTCAAAATGAAATGGACTCAAAAGTAAGCATCAACCTTAAAAATGCTAGATTAACTGAAATTTTTTCAACGTTAAAAAGCAAAACTCGGGTTGATTTCACTTATGGTGAATACATATTAAACAACGATAATTTATATAATCTAACATTCAACGACGAACCATTAAAAAATATTCTTAATTTTTTAGCTTCAAAAGCAAATTTTGATTTTATATATCAAAATAAAAGTGTAATTGTTTCTAAATCAAAAAATGAAACTAAAGCACTTTCTCAAAATTCTCAAATTGAAATAACCGGAACCGTAATAGACGAAAACGGATTACCCCTGCCTGGTGCAAATATAATAGAAAAAGGGACAAATAATGGTATAAGTTGTGATTTTGATGGTAAATTTAGTTTAAAAGTAACTAATGAAGAATCAGTAATTCAGATTTCTTTTATTAGCTATTTGTCACAAGAATTAAAAGTTGGAAAACTAAGAAATTTTACTGTAAAATTATTTCCTGAAAGTAAAACTTTAGACGAAGTTGTTGTAGTAGGGTATGGTGTGCAGAAAAAAGAAAATGTAACGGGCTCAATAAGTACTATTAAAGCAGAAGAATTTCAAAACAATCTTGGTACAAGTACAGGACAATTATTACAAGGAATCGCACCAAATTTAAATGTAACTTTAAGTGATGGTGATATTAATAATGAAGCATCCATTAACATAAGAGGAATTGGTTCAATAAATGGTGGAAATCCACTTATATTAATTGATGGTGTTGAAGGGAATATAAATCGATTAAATCCAAGAGATATTGAATCAATATCTGTTTTAAAAGATGCAGCTTCGGCATCAATTTATGGAGCTAGAGCTTCTTTTGGAGTAATTTTAGTGACTACAAAAAAAGCAAAAGAAGGTGAAATAAAAATTAATTACACTAATAATTTTGGTTGGAGTACACCAACTATTAGAACGGATAATTTTATTACCGATGGATTAGAATGGGCACGATTAAGTGATAAACTAAGTTTATTAGAAAACACTAGTACCTATCTAGGATATACAGCAGAAGATTATGCCTATTTAGAAGCTAGAAAATTAGATCCATCATTGCCTAGCGTACTAATTAAAACAGTTAACGGTGTTGAACGATATGTTCATTATGGTAATACTGATTGGTGGAATACCATTTTTGAAGATAGACAAGCACAATCTGAACACAATTTAAACTTTTCTGGTGGTTCAGAAAAATTCAAATTTTATCTATCTGGAAGATACCAAAATAGAAAAGGAATCTACAAAATTAATCCTGATGTTCTTGATACATACACCATAAGAAATAGAATTAACATAAAACCAAAAGAATGGTTAGAAATTGGAAACTCTATTAATGTATTTAACAAGCGTTATACTCACCCAGCAACAAATACTAGAAATGTTAATGGAGCAGATAACAGTGAAGATTGGAGAAAATATACATATCATGCATCTCCTTTATATTTACCTACAAATCCAGATGGGTCATTAATAATAAAAGGAGCTTATACAAACAATCGAGACATTGCTGACGGTACTTTTGCTGATTTAATTTATGGAAAAAGTAAAGGAGAGGAAAAAGATTTAGAGCTCTTTAATACAACCAATTTTGTTTTAAGCCCCTTTGATGGTTTTAAGATAAAAGGTGATTACAGTTTTAGAAATCGAAATCAAAGCGAATGGGTTAGAATTATTTCAACACCATACACAAATCAGCCTAATGGTGAAGGTGTGTCATTATATAAACCAAATACACAAGTATATAAAGAACTTGAGCGAAAATCATTATACCAAGCAATAAATGCTTATGGAGAATACAAATTAAAATTAAACGAAGATATAGGAACAACTGTTTTGGCAGGTTTCAATCAAGAATGGAATACATTTAAAAGAAATATTGCTAGCAGAAATGGTAACATCTCTGAAACTTTAAACTCATTTAATCTTGCAACTGGTGACAATATTTTCCTTACATCAAGTGAAGAAGAATGGGCAATTAGAGCAGCATTTTATAGATTTTCTTTTGATATATATAAAAAATATTTAATCGAGTTTAACGGTCGTTTTGATTTATCTTCTAGATTTCCAAAAGAGGACAGGCTTGGTTATTTTCCATCTGCATCAGTAGGTTGGATCATAAGTAAAGAAAATTTTTGGCAAAAATTAAATACACCAATTAATGATTTTAAAATTAGAGCATCGTATGGTGAATTAGGAAATCAGAATGTAGGAGCGTATGATTATATTTCTACTTTTTCAGTTGATCAAAGTAACTACATTGTAGAAGATGCTCAAATAAATTATTTAACTTCACCTCAACCTATCTCTTCAAATTTTACTTGGGAAAGAGCCAAAAACACAAACCTAGGTGTAGATTTAGCTTTGTATAAAAACAAGTTGACAACTTCATTTGATTGGTTCCAAAGAGATGTAGTTGATATGTTGACTCAAGGAAAGCAATTACCTTCTGTCTTTGGTGCAAACGAACCCAATGAAAATGCAGCAGATTTAAGAACTAGAGGATTTGAATTAACATTGGCTTGGAAAGACCAATTTAAACTTGGTTCTTCAGACTTTAAATATAATGCATCTTTTGTATTAGGTGATAGCCGAACATTCATTACAAAGTTTGATAATCCTAATGGCGATATCAATCAATTTTATGTAGGAAAAGAACTTGGTGAAATTTGGGGTTATACCGTTGAAGGTTTTTTTCAAACAGATGATGAATATTTAAATCACGCAGACCAAACATTAGTTAATCAAAGAATTACAAATAATTATCTAATCAATCATCCAGTTGCAGGTGATATAAAATTTGCTGATTTAAATGGTGATGGAGTTATTAGTCCTGGTTCTCAAACATTAGATAATCATGGCGATTTAAAAAGAATTGGTAACACAAATCCTAGATACAATTATGGTGTAAGATTAGGTTTTGAATATAAAGGTTTTGACTTGAATGTTTTTGGGCAAGGAATTGTAAAAAGAGATTGGAATCCGGGAACCGATAATGGATATTTTTGGGGACCATTTTCAAGACAATATAATAATTTTTATCCTCAAAGTATTGAAGCAAATTCTTGGACACCAGAAAATCCTAATGCTTATTTTCCACGATTAGCAGTTTATGCAGACCGTGGTGGACCTTATGAGGGTGGACAATTAGGAGTAAATTCAGATAAATACCTTCAAAATGCAGCTTACTTTAGAATTAAAAACATTACAATAGGATATTCACTGCCTAAAAAGTTAATAGAAAAACTTAAAATTGATAACGTTAGATTCTATGCTACGGGAATGAACTTATTTACTTTCTCTCCATTATATAAAAACAATCCTGATAGAACCGTTGACCCAGAACAATTAGGAGATGGTAATGCGTATCCTTTTACAAAAACCTACGCTTTTGGTATCGATGTTAAACTTTAATAAAAAATAAATTATGAGAAAATATCTTTTAATTTCTGTACTTTTTTCATTAATTGTAAGTTGCAATGATGAATTTCTTGAACGCACACCTTTATCTGAATTATCACCTGAAAATTCTTTTAATACTGCTCAAGATTTAGAACTATATACCAATAGTTTCTATAATGATTTACCTGGTTTTAGTGGTATTATCGAAAGAGATAATTTATCTGATAATATTTTATACAATGGTGTTCCATTAGAACAAACAGGAGAAAGATTAGTGCCTTCTGCTGCTGGTTCAAGTAGTTGGAATTGGGATGATTTAAGAAAAATAAACATTTTTTTTAAATACTATCAAAATTGTCCTGATGAAGCGGCAAAGAAAGAACACAGCGGAGTCGCATATTTTTTTAGAGCTTTGTTTTATTACAATAAACTAAAACGTTTTGGAGATATTCCATGGTATGACCAAGTCATAGGTAGTAACGATACAGAACTACTAATGAAGCCAAGAGATTCAAGAGTTTTTATTGTTGAAAAAATTATTGAAGATTTAGACAACGCAATCAACAACCTTAATACTAATCAATCATCTGATAGAGTAAATAGATGGACTGCATTAGCTTTAAAATCAAGAGTTTGTCTTTTTGAAGGTACATTCAGAAAATATCATACAAATTTGAATTTAAGTGGAGCAGATAACTTATTAACATTAGCGGCTGAATCAGCACAACGAGTTATTCAAGAAAGTCCTTATTCTATATATTCAACTGGTAATGCATCTGTTGATTATCGTGACTTATTTTCATCTAATGATGCAATTGCAGATGAAATTATGCTTACTCGTAGATACAGCCTAAATTTAGATGTGGTAAACAGTATCAATTATTATTTAACAGCACCAACACAAAGTGATGTTGGTTTGACTAAATCAATAATAAATGAATATTTATTAAACAACGGTAATAGATTTACAGATCAATCAGGATTTGAAACACAACAATTTTATCAAGAAACTCAAGGCAGAGACCCAAGATTAGCACAAACAATAAGAACTCCTGGCTATACTAGAATTGGAAGTAGTCAACCTTTACTACCAGATTTCTCATCAACTATCAGTGGATATCAAATTATAAAGTTTGTTGCAGATGAATCCCAAGATGGTTTTGAAGCTGGTCATCAAGACATTCCAATTATACGATTTGCAGAAGTTTTATTAAACTTTGCAGAAGCTAAAGCAGAATTAGGCACCTTAACACAATCAGATTTAGATGCATCAATCAATGTGTTAAGAGACCGTGTGGGTATGCCAAATTTGAATTTAAGTATTGCTAATGCTAATCCTGACAATTATTTACTACAAAAATATCTAAATGTAAGTGGTTCCAATACTGGAGTAATTCTGGAAATTAGAAGAGAGAGAAGAATTGAACTTGTGATGGAAGGTTTTAGATATGATGACTTAATGCGTTGGAAATCTGGAAAATTATTGGAACAACATTTCACAGGTATGTATTTTCCTTCATTTGGAGGTTTTGATTTAGATAACAATAGTAGTTTAGATGTTGAAGTCTATCAAGGTACTCCTTCAACTAATGCTCCTCAAAAAGTACAAATAAGTGGGGTAATGTCATTAACCAATGGCACAAGTGGCAATTTTGTTCCATTTCTAGATAGAACAAAAAATTTCAACGAAAGTAGAGATTATTTGTATCCAATACCTTCTGGAGATATTCAATTGAATCCAAATCTAACGCAAAACCCAAACTGGTAAGATTATGAAAAAAATAAAAATAATATTATCCATTTTCATTTTATTTTTTGCAATTATAGGATGCTCTAGTTCTGATGATACTGGTTCAACCACTTCATCAATTGATGCAGCATTTACTATTCAGCAAAATGAAAACGATTTATTAGAGAATCAAACAATTAATTTTTCTAATACATCAAATATAAATACCAATCAAACAATTAATTATTTATGGGAATTTGGTGATGGACAAACTTCTAATGAGCAAAATGCTTCGCATATTTATACTGAATTTGGTGTTTATATTGTAAAACTAACCATTACTTCTGGTAATGAAACCGATTCATTTTCAAAAGAAATAATAGTTTCATTAAGTAGTAACATACCTGGAAGAAGTTCATTGTTGGAAAAACTAACAAGTTCCAATAATAAAATTATGATTTGTGCTCATAGAGGTAGTCATGAAAATGCACCCGAAAATTCTCTCGCATCAGTAACAGAAGCCATAAACAACAATATTAGTATGGTCGAATTAGATGTTAGACAAACTCAGGATGGAGTTTTAGTTCTAATGCATGATGCTACTATAAATAGAACTACAAATGGAACAGGTTCTGTAAGTAGTATGACGTATCAAGAACTATCACAATTTTACCTTAAAAAATCAGATGGAACATTAACTACTGAAAGAATTCCTACTTTGAATCAAGTACTCGAATTAGCAAGAGGAAATATTTATATTGATTTGGATGTAGATCAAAAAGCACCACCTCTCAAAGTATATAAAGTGGTTAAACAATACGGAATGATATATCAAGTACTGTTTTGGTCTTCAATTAACTCTGATATTAATTCTTTATATCTGCAAAATACAAATCTTATTGCAATGCCTAATATTTATAGTCAAAATGATTTTATCACATACCAAAATTCTAACTTAAATATTAAAGTAATACATATTAATGATTCATCATTTAATTCAACAATGGTTAATCAAATTGATGCTAAAGGTTGGTTCATATTTAAAAACGCTTATGTGAATACAAATTCAGGACCAAACTCTGATGGCTATGGTCAAATTAATACCATTATTAATCTTGAAGGTGATATTATCCAAACAGATTATCCAACATTGACAAAAAACTATTTAATAAATCAAAATCTATATTAGTTATGAAATCAAAAAATAACTTTTTAGCACTATTATGTTGTTATTTTCTATTCATTATTTTATCATGTGATAATAATGATGGAAATAGTATTGACACAAAACCTGTGGCTGCTTTTAGTGTAGATGAAACAGATATAATTCCTGGAAGAACTTTGGAATTTATTGATGCATCTTTTGATCAAAATGGAAGTATAATTTCTTGGTTATGGGACTTTGGCAATGGACAAACCTCTACTGAAAAATCTCCATCTTTTACATTTAATGATGAAGGAACATTTATAGTAAAATTAATAGTTACAGACAATACTGGAAATGTAAATGTGAATGAATTCAATAAAGTTATAACAGTATCTACATCCAATATTAGTCCAGATATAAATTGGACTTATGTATTACCAGGTTTAGTTGAAGACTCATCTCCAGCTGTATCAGATGAAGGTGTGGTTTACATTGGTTGTACTGCTAATGGTGTAAATCATAATGTATTTGCTATTTCAAATGGTAATCTTGTTTGGAGTTATGCTACAGGAGATATCGTAAGATCATCTCCTGCAATACATCCTAATGGAAACATATATATTGGCTCTTATGATAATAATCTTTATGGTTTTAGTCCTACTGGTTCAGTTGTTATGCAATATAATATGGGAGACAATGCAAAATATAGTGGACCTGTTTTTGGATTAAATGGTGAAATTTATATTGGGGCTCAATCAAACAAACTACATGCAGTTTCACCTGCAGGTACAGAACTTTGGACATTCAATACAGGAAATGATGTTAATGCAACACCAGCTGTTGGGGCAGATGGAAAAATATATTTTGGATCTATTAGTGATAATTTTTATTCTCTTAATCCTGATGGTTCTTTAAACTGGAGTTCAACATTTGGTACTTGGACAGCTACAGCAACTGCTATTGCACCAGATGGAACAATTTATTTTGCAGGAGAGGGAAATAACACTGATCCAACTTTTGGTGGAGTATTAATTGCTTACTTTCCAAATGGCACTGAAAAATGGAGAGTTGGTCTTACAGAAAAAGTAAACCAAGGTGGGCCATGTGTGGCTAACGATGGAACTGTATATGTAGGTGGACATAGTAACCAACTATTTGCCTACTCTTCAACAGGTAGTTTATTATGGACGTACCCTACAAACGGAAATATTTTATCTACACCAGCCATTGATAATGATGGTAACATCTATTTTGGGGATGATACAGGCTATTTTTATGTAGTTGACCCTCAAGGGAATAGAAAATGGAAAGATACACAATTAGGTGTCAAAATTTGGAATTCTCCAACTATTGGTAATGACGGTAAAATTTACATAGCAGCTGACCAAGAAGATGGAACTGCAAAACTATATGCTTTATCAACTAATGCAACTGGTTTAGCTACAGGTGGATGGCCAATGAGAAGTAAAAATGCTAAACATACTGGTAATTAATTTATAAATTTTAATAATAAACATTTTAAACACAACAATTATGAAAACAAATTACTCAATTTTTGCAATGCTCTTTTTTAGCATTTTTAGTTTCGGTCAAACTCCCACAATTGTTTGGAGTTATTCAATGCCTGAAAAAGTAGATAGAACTTCTCCTGCAATTGCAGATGACGGTACGGTTTATATTGCTTGCGACTACACAGTAAGAAATGTATTAGGAGCTGGAAATACTGAACCAAATTTTTTTGCAATAAATCCTAATAATACTCTGAAATGGCAAGCTTCAATTACAGAAGGTGCAATGTTTGATAAAGTAGATCAAATACAATCAAGTCCATCAATAAATTCTGATGAATCAATATTCATGGGAGGACATTTTGGAAGAAGAATTTATAAATTTAATGCTACAAATGGAACATTTATTACCCGCGATTTGGGTTCGAGAATTCGTTACACAGCACCTGCTTATTCTTCTACGGGAGATGTTTATATTTCTACCCGAAATAATGGTAACAAAGGGTTTCGAAATGTGAGTCCAGATTTAGCAACCGAAAATTGGATTGCTGCCTCAACCATCGATTTTAATAGTACACCAGCCGTTGGGGCAGACGGAACTATTTTTGCTGCAAGTACAAATGGTAGTGTTTATGCTTTTAATCCTGATGGAACCGGAAAATGGAATGCAGTTTATGGTGTGGGTGGATTTGCTAGTTCTGCAATTGCAATAGGAATCGATGGAACTGTATTTGTGTCTGCAAAACAAAATGCCGCTGGTGATGGTGTATTAATAGCCTACAACCCATCTACTGGTGCAGAAAATTGGTCGGTAACTTTTACTGGAGAAAATGCCGAACAAGGAGGTCCAGCTGTAGCAGCCGATGGGACTATTTATTTAGGAACAGCTGGTGGCAAAATGCGTGCTTTTAATCCAACAACAGGTGCTGTAAATTGGACATTTACTGCAAGTGCAGGAATTGAAGTAGTTCCAGCTATTGATAATGCAGGTAAAATTTATTTTGGTTCAACTGATGGAATGTTTTATGTGCTTAATCCTGATGGAACTCAAGCTTATACACCTTTAGATTTGGGCGATAAAATTAATTCATCGGCAGCCATTGGAACAGATGGAAGAATATATGTTGCTTCAACTACCGGAACTGGTGCTGGAAGTGGCAAATTATATGCCTTAACAACATCTGCAACAGGATTACAAACTGGTGGATGGGCAATGTATGGTAAAAATGCAAAACATACATCAAATGTAAACCCTATAACATTATCAACTTCTAGTTTTACGATGGATAACCTACAAATTATCAATCCTGTTAATGAAAAAACTTTAGAAATTTTTAATGAATTGGATACTCCATTAGAAATTGAAATCTTTGATTTACAAGGAAAGTCATTACTTAAAAAAATAGTAATAGATAATTCAGTTGATGTTTCTTCACTTCAATCAGGATTCTACTTAGCAAAAATCTATCAAGAAGGAAAATCTTCAACAAGAAAAATCATCATTAAATAATTATGATTAATGTAGCTCATAAAAGATTAACATTCCAATTACTCTTTGTAGTTGGAATGTTAATTATTTTTTCATGTAAATCAAATCACATAAACAAAAATTTACCAAAAAACTATGCATTAAATACAATTTCAAAAAAAGCAAAAAAAAATATTTTAGTTTGTGCGCATAGGTCATTCCATAACAATGCACCTGAAAATTCATTATTATCGATAAAAAAAGCAATTGAAGCTAAAATTGATATAATCGAAATAGATATTAGAACCACAAAAGACAGTATTTTAGTTTTAATGCACGATAGTGAGATTGACAGAACAACCAATGGTAAAGGAAAAATAAAAGATTACACATACCAAGAATTACAAAAGTTCAATTTAAAAAGTAACGATTCTATTACCAATGAAAAGATACCATTATTGTTAGATGCTTTAAAACTTTCTAAAGGTAAAGTAATTCCTAATTTGGATTTAAAATCAGTAAATTACCGTCAACTTCATAAGCTATTAAAGTCTGTTGGTATGGAACATGAGGTTATATCTTATATAGGAAAAGAAGAAAAAGTTAAAGAAATGTTTGCAATAGATTCTCTTTATGCTATTCTTCCATTAGTAAAAACCTTAGAAGAAATTGAATATTATACCAATAACGATAATTCACCGCTACAACATTTTACCGACGAAAGTTTTAATAAAGATTTCATGAATATTGCTAATAAAAACAATCAATTAATTTTTATTAATACACTTTGGGACGAAGACGATGAATTTATTAAAGGTAATACAAAAAGAATGGATGATGTAATCAATTTAAAACCTGCCATAATTCAAACAGATTATCCAAAATTGTTGATTGAATATTTAAGAAGAAAAAAATTGCACGATTAATTATTGTTCGTTTTTAATATTTTTTAAGTTGATTTCCTTAAAAAGCAGTTATATCAACTGCTTTTTTTGGACTAAAAATGCAATTGTAAATTTAAAATTAAATCTATGTTAAATTATTATAAAAAATCGAAACCAGTACATTCAAATTTAGAAGAATTTGAAGACAGTAAACTATACACTAAACTAAAATGGCAAGTATTTACAGCTGCTACATTAGGATATGGCATTTATTATGTTTGTAGATTGAGCTTAAATGTGGTAAAAAAACCAATTGTAGATAGCGGTTTATTAACAGAATCTCAATTAGGAATAATCGGTTCGGCACTATTTTTTTCCTATGCTGTTGGTAAACTGGTAAATGGTTTTTTAGCAGACCATAGCAATATAAAAAGATATATGGCAACAGGTTTATTAATTTCAGCCATTGCAAATCTTGTAATGGGTTTTACCAGTTCTTTTCTGTTTTTTGCTATCTGTTGGGGAGTAAATGGCTGGGTACAATCTATGGGAGCACCATCATGTGTAGTATCATTATCGAGATGGTACAAAAATGATGTAAGAGGTAGTTATTATGGTTTTTGGAGTACGAGTCATAATATAGGAGAAGCAATCACTTATGTATTGACCGCTATGGTAACCACTTATTTTGGTTGGCAATGGGGTTTCAGAGCAGCCGCTTTGGTTGGACTTTTAGGAGCTTTAGTTATTTCGATTTTCTTTCATGATTCTCCAGAAAGTAAAGGTTTACGTCCAGTAAATCCAGATTTTGAAGAAAAAGAAAAATCAACTTGGCAAATTCAAAAAGAAGTTTTAAAGAATAAATATGTTTGGTTTTTGGCTCTTTCAAGTGCCTTTATGTATATCTCAAGATATGCCGTTAACAGTTGGGGACCATATTATTTTGAAACCGCAAAGGGCTATACCTTAACACAATCTAACACGTTAGTTGCATTAAGTGCCATTTTTGGTATTGTGGGAACAGCATTTTCGGGTTTTGTATCTGATAAATTTTTTAAAGGTAGAAGAAACATTCCGGCACTTTTATTTGGTGTAATGAATATAATGGCTTTATCACTTTTTCTGCTAGGACCAAAAAATATGTGGTGGATTGATGCAATTAGTATGATTTTATTTGGTCTTGGTATTGGTGCACTTATTTGTTTATTAGGTGGACTTATGGCAGTCGATATTGTATCTAAAAAAGCTTCAGGTGCTGCTCTTGGAGTAGTTGGAGTAATGAGTTATTTAGCAGCAGGTATTCAAGACATTGCAAGCGGTTATTTAATCGAGAGTAACAAGCAAGTAATAAATGGAACAACAATTTATGATTTCAATCAAATAACAATTTTCTGGATTGGTGCAGCAATTATTTCAACTATTCTAGCACTTTTAGTTTGGAAAAAAACTTAAATTTTGGAGTATAACTAAAATGATATCAAAGTCAACATTCAAGAATATAGAAGAAGTATTCAAATCAAAATTTGAGGAGAAACCAATACAAATTTTTGCACCTGGACGAATTAATATAATAGGCGAACACACCGATTATAACAACGGATTTGTTTTGCCAGCTGCTATAGATAAAGGGATATTATTTTTAATATCAAAAAGTAAATCAAATTTGACTAAAATAATAGCTTTAGACAAAAATGAAAGCTTTGAGTTTGATAACAATCAAATAGAGAATTTAAAAGTTAAATCTTGGAGAAAATATTTGATTGTGGTTTTATTAGAATTAAAAAAATTAAACAAATTTGTCAATTCGTTTAATTGTAACTATTCAGCTTACCAAATTGCAAAAAAAACATAGTTATTAACAATTTTTGAGTTGGAATTAAAAAAACAGTTGTTTTATCAACACTTGTTGATTACTAATTGATAACAACAGGTGTTTTTTTACTTTTTTTCTTCACTTCTTATTTTCCTTTGCATCAAAGAAATAAGATTTTGAACTCAGACAAAAAACGCATCGCCGAACTTGAAGCCAAAGTAATCAATTTAGAATTGATTAATGCTCAATTGATGCAAAAAATTGAAGAGTTAATGCAAATAATAGAGCAACTATCCAACCCAAAAAACAGCCGAAATAGCTCTGTCGCTCCTTCAAAAGATGAGAATCGGGTTTTGAAAAATCAAAGTTTAAGAGGTAAAAGCGACAAAAAAGTTGGCGGTCAAAAAGGGCATCAAGGGACAACTTTGAAAATGGTTGAAAATCCAGATGTTACGATTATTCACAAGCCTAATTTTTGCAAAAAATGTGGAACTGATTTAGAATTGATACAATCAGAATTTGTTTCTAGAAGACAAATTATTGATATTCCGCCCATAAAACCTGAATTTACAGAGCATCAAATTTTTAAAAAAGTATGCACTTGTGGTTTTTGTAATGTTTCAGAATTTCCAGCAGAAGTAAATCATCCGATAAGCTATGGCACTACTATTCAAGCCACAATTGCCTATTTGCATACACGCCAATACCTTCCATTTGATAGGATGAGTGAGTTTTTTTCTGATTTTTGCAACCTGTCAATCAGTCAAGGAACTATTTGTAATTTGTTGAATAAATTTGCTCAAAAAGCACAACCTGCTTACGAGTTGATTGCTCAAAAATTAGAAACTGAAAAAGTAGTTGGAAGCGACGAAACTGGTGTAAAAGTCAATGGTAAAAAAGGTTGGTTTTGGACTTGGCAAAATCTATTTTATACCTATATCGCTTATTCGGAAAATCGAGGTTTTGATAGCATTCAAACCAATTTTAAAAATGGATTTATACTAAGTGTTTTAGTTCATGATTGTTGGTCGAGTCACTTTAAAACAGATTGCAAAACGCATCAAATATGCATAGCACATTTGCTTCGAGAGTTAGTGTTTTTTGAAGAAAAATATGAATCAAACTGGGCAACAAACTTTAAAAGAATGCTCTATGAAGCACTCGAAATCAAAAAAGAATTGAAGCCTGATGATTATTCAAAAAAACTCAAATCAAGAGATACAATAGTTGAAAAATTGACAGTTTTATTAGAACAAACCGTTCCAAAAAATCAAAAAGAACTCTTTGCTTTTCACAAACGGATGACAAAATATAAAGACTACATTTTTAATTTTTTACGCTTTGATCAAGTTCCTCCAGACAACAACGGTTCGGAAAGAGCCATCAGAAATGTAAAAGTCAAACAAAAAATATCAGGGCATTTTAAAACCGAAAATGGAGCACATGTCTTTGCTGTAATCCGTTCGGTAGCCGACACCTGCATTAAAAACAGTCAAAACATATTGGTCGCTTTTAAAACTATTGCTAACTTGCAGGCTGAATAGTTACGTTTAATTTAGTTTTTTCAGGAAATATTCCCATAGGAGCTGGTTTATCATCATCAGCAGCTCTTGAAAACGGATTTTTATTTTCAATAAATATCCTATTTGATTTAAAGTTAACCAAACAACAAATGATTAAAATTTCTCAACAAGCAGAGCATAATTATGTTGGTGTGAAATGTGGCATAATGGATCAATTTGCAAGTATGTTTGGTCTTAAGGAAAATTTATTATTACTTGATTGTAAAACAGGTAATGAAGAAATCATTCCTTTTAAAAAATCAAATATTGAAATTATTTTAATCAATTCAAATGTAAAACATGAATTAGCCGAGAGTGCTTATAACAATCGCCTTAAAACTTGTTTTAAATTATCAAAATTAATGAAATTAGAAAGTTTAAGAGAAGCTACCTATTCTGATTTAGAATCCATAAAAAATAAAATTACAAAAGATGAATATCAAAATGGAGAATTTGTTATAAACGAAAATATAAGAGTATTAAAAGCAGTTGAAGAAATTAAAAACAAAAATTTTAAAAATTTAGGAGAACTTTTATATGAAAGTCATCAAGGTTTACAGTACCAATACAATGTAAGCTGTGATGAGATAGATTACTTGGTAAGTTTAACAAAAGAACATTCTGAAATTCTTGGTTCAAGAATTATGGGAGGAGGTTTCGGTGGATGTACAATAAATTTAGTTCAAAAAAATTCCTTCAAAATAATAAACTCTATTGCTAAAAAATATGAAAAGAAATTCAATATAAAACCCGACAATATAAAAGTCAAAATAGCTAATGGTGTAAGACTCATAAAATAGAACTAAGATGAATAAAATATTAGTAACTGGAGGTTGTGGCTATATCGGTTCCCACACCGTAGTAGAATTAATTGAAAATAATTTTGATGTAACCATAATCGATGATTTATCAAACTCAAATGAAAAAATTGTAAATCAAATAGAACAAATTACGGGTATAAAACCACACTTTGTGAAATTAGATTTAAAATCACAAATAGATACCGAAATATTTTTTAAAACAAACAATAAATTTGATGCAGTCATTCATTTTGCCGCATATAAAGCCGTTGGTGAATCAGTAAAACAACCCATTGAATATTACAAAAATAATTTAGTTTCAATTATTAACTTGTTAGAGCATCAACAAAAAAATAATTGTAATTCAATTATATTTTCTTCATCTGCAACAGTATATGGTGAACCAAAACAATTGCCAATTACTGAAAATGAAGTAACAAAAAGACCTTTTTCACCTTATGGCAATACAAAAAAAATTGCAGAAGAAATTTTAGAAGATTGTACTATAGCAAATCAAGAATTTTCAGCTATTGCATTGAGATACTTTAATCCAATTGGAGCACATGCTTCTGGATTACTTGGAGAACTTCCTAATGGAATACCCAATAATTTAATGCCATATATTACACAAACAGCATCTGGAATTAGAGAAAAACTTATGGTTTTTGGAAATGATTATCCTACCAATGATGGAACTGCGATAAGAGACTACATACATGTCGTTGATTTAGCACAAGCTCACGTAAAAGCAGTTAAACGATTGCTCGATAAAAAACAAAAAACAAACTTTGAAGTTTTTAATTTGGGAACCGGAAATGGCTATTCTGTATTAGAAATTATAACCACTTTTGAAAAAGTAAACAATCTAAAACTAAATTACGAAATAGCACCAAGAAGAGATGGAGATGTTCCAATGCTATTCGCTTCAACAGATTTTGCAGAAATAGAATTAAACTGGAAAGCCAAATATAACCTAGAAGAAATGATTGAATCCTCTTGGAAATGGGAACAATATTATCAAACAAATAAACATTTTATAAATGAATGATTTTTTTTCAAAGCCGCATACAAGAACCAACCTACTAACAGGTGAAAAAGTTTTAGTTTCCCCACACAGAACACAAAGACCTTGGTTAGGAAAAGTAGAAGATGATTTAACTACAAATAAATTAGAATATGATGAGAAATGTTATTTGTGTCCAACAAACAAGAGAGCAAATGGTGAAATAAATCCTAATTATGTGCAAACATTTGTATTTGATAACGACTATGCAGCACTTTTACCAGAAACAAAAGTTGAAAGCAACAATAACGGTTTGTTAAAAGCCAATAGCGAAAGAGGGATTTGTAAAGTAATTTGTTTTTCTCCTAAACATAATCTCACTTTAGCAAACATGGCAATAAATGAAATAGAAAGTGTAATTGAAACATGGAAATTAGAGTATAAAAAATTAGCCGAAATACCATTCATAAATTCTGTTCAAATTTTTGAAAATAAAGGCGAAATTATGGGTTGCAGCAATCCACATCCACATGGACAAATTTGGGCTCAAGAAACAATTCCAAATGAAATTGTAAAAAAGACAACTAATTTTGAAAAATACTACCAAGAAAATAAAAAATCAATTTTAGAAAGCTACATTTTACAAGAAATAGAAGAAGATAAAAGAATAGTTTACAAAAACGATGATTTTGTAGTTATAGTTCCTTTTTGGGCAATATGGCCTTATGAGACTATGATAATTCCATTACAAAAACAACAAAACATTCTTTCATTAACAGAATCAATGACTATAAATTTTGCCAAGGCAATAAAAACAATCACAGCAATCTATGATAAATTATTTGCTACATCTTTTCCTTATTCTGCAGGAATACATCAAGCTCCAACTAATGATAAAAATTATGAATCTTGGCATTGGCACATGTCATTTTATCCACCACTTTTAAGATCTTCAAAAATAAAAAAATTTATGGTAGGATATGAAATGTTTGCAATGCCTCAAAGAGACATTACTCCTGAAGCAGCAGCAGATAATCTAAAACTAATCTTAAAATTAAATTTAGTGGATTAATTTTAATCATTGAACATCAAAATTTTAACATTATTAATTGGTTTAACAGAACAACTCAATTTTATTGATTTGGAGGTTAAAAACCCAATAAAAAAATGTGAAAATGCGATAGAAGTTAAAATAACTTCTATCGCTAATTTAAAAAAGATAATTGCAAAAAATAATTTTAAATCAGACACAGAAGAAATCCGATTTTTCAAGGAACTAAAACCTAAATTTACCTCCAAACTCATATACCACAACATGATCTATAAAATTGAAATGAAAAGACCAAACGGAGGAAATAGAATTGTAAAAAAATATTATAATAAAGAATTGATAAAATTAAAAGCTTTTTTCGATAACAAATTAGACTTTTATCACTATTATCGTTCTGGAAGCACCTCCCTTGATTATAAATATTTTCAGCAAAGAAAGTTTGACATAAAACTCACACTTGACAATTATTACTTTGAAACAGACACAAATTTCGGCATCTCACATGATTTAAAGTAGTACAAATTCTCGCTACTAATTAGGGTCTGCTGAAAAACTCAAGCGACCCTTAATTTTTTATTAATTGTGTTTTCATACCAAAAGTATTTAAAAAACTTTAAAACTTTCTTTAAAACAATTTTTATCTGTTCTACTAATTTCCATAGCAGTGCAACCTCTGCCAAATGAACGAGGTTTAGCACTAATATTATGCTTGCTACCCATGATTCGCTGGTATTGGATAGTCTTGCTTTGATACGGTCTAAGCCATAAGCTGTTTTTGCTTGACCAAACTTTCCTTCTACTGGGTTTCTTTCTCCTGGACTTACTTGATTTGACAACGCCACTTTCGCAGGTCTTCCCAATGGTTTTGCCTTGAGTATTATTCCTTTTTCTTTCAAATAGGCTCTATTTTCTCTATTACAATATATTTTATCAGCAAGAACTTCTTTTGGATAATATCCTAATCGTTCTTTATATTTTTCAACACTGTTTTTTAATCGAGTACCCTCATTAAAAGCATCCCAACTAAAATCATCTAAAAACGTTATCCCATCAACCAAAGTGATGTTTATTTTTGAGCCAAATTCGACTTTTGATTTGGCTTTTCCTCTAACTATTGGTCTCACATGTGGTTGATGAATACTCACAATTCTGTCTTCAACACTATGAGTTTTGTTGTCATACATCATTTTTTGTTGTTGATAAAGATGCTGTATCACCAATAGGTATTTGTATTGCTTTTTGTTTAATGGAATATTGTCCAGTGTTTCTAAAATTGCCACAATAGACCGAATGTTTCTTCCCAAATAACCTAATTGGTCAACCCTTAAAAAGAGCTATTTTTAATTTCCACAAAATAAGGATATTATTTTTTGTAGAGAAGTTGAACAATTTATTAATCCAAAAGGTAATTTGCTCCTTGATTTGATTAAATCGGAGCTTTAA
>JACCDI011409475.1_pt1 | contig 19696 bp, 13 predicted proteins | sample 7442791 | NCBI WGS metagenome assembly JACCDI01 (sample SAMN15323434, study PRJNA562643) | freshwater metagenome | isolation source: river surface water | place: USA:Blue River Watershed | collected 2017-08-15
TCTCTGCCAATGATGGTATCAGATGCCATCTTGCCATTAAGTTTCCACCAGTACTTTGCTAAATTGTTACCATTACCAGAAGAGGTATTTGTAGCTTTCACAATATATGGTAAACCACATGTATGTGATGTGTTATAACTGAAATTCGGAGTGACTCCGCAGCTATAAGTTTTTTTACTTAAAAGCAGTAAAAAAACGAAAAACGGTAATTTGAAAACAGAAATTTTCATTCGCTTTTTTTGTTGATTAACTCAAAGTTAGAGAGCAACTATTACAAAGCAAACAATTTTAAAAAAAATGAAAATTTTCTGTTTTTTTCTTGTAACTACTTAATTATCAGAGATAAAAAATTGTTTTCAGCAAACGCTTAACAAATGTTTCATAAACTTTTGTTTAAATTTTAAGCGTTTGCCTTAAACATTATAAAATTTGAAATTCTAGCCCGAGAACGAAATTTTTTCCGCTTTGAGGGTAATAAAAATTTTCTCTGGTCACGCTCCCCAAAAATCCATATTTGTAAGTGTAACCGTTATTTGAGTAAAAAATACCAAGTAGGTTATTGACAGCCCCTTTAATCACTAGGTTCGAGCCATTTTTAAACTTAAACTGCCTGTTTACAAGCATATTTAGAGTGGTATATGGAAGCAGTTTACTGGCCTCGTTAGAGGTGTTGTCCAAGTACTGTTTTCCGACATATTTCAGGTTAATTCCGATCTCGGTCTGTTTGATGTGCTTATCGACCATTCCAACATACCCTATTAAAGCCGGCGAAAAGGCAATATCGCTTTTAGCATACACCTCTTTGATAGAGCGACCTAAGTCGTAATCAAAATAAACATCTTCAAAATTGATCACCTTATTACTACTGATGGTCATGTTAGCATCCAGCATCAGCTTTTCGACGATGGGATATATCAGCATCAACTCAACCCCTCTTCTATAGCTCTTCGCCACATTTCTTCTTAAAGCATTGCCCACATCGTTTAATTCGCCTGTTACAACCAGTTGATTTTTGTATTGCATGTTATAGAAGTTCAACTGGAACAGCTGTTGCTTCCTTTTATAAGTATACCCCAATTCAAAATCCTGTAGGTTTTCAGGCTTTGGCACACTGTTAACCGTATTATCGATAAAATCGGTTCTCACCGGTTCGCGGTTACCGATGCTAAAGCTACTATATAAGGTGTTGTATTTATTGATTGGTTGGAAAACGCCCAGCTTAGGATTGAAGAAATTGTAGTTAACATCAAAGTTGATATTGGTACCATCGTTATCGATGCCTACACTATTATATATAATATGTCTGTTTTGCAATTCGAGGTTCAACTGGGTTTTGGTTTTCATCACTATATAATGGAGTTTAAGATAGGCATTGAGCTCTTGTTTATTACTCTTCGAATCATAATAATGATTACCCTTTCCAAAAGGCTGAGCAAAATCGGCCCATATCACTTCTCCGAAATGTTTGCCATTGTATCCAGAGTAGCTAACAGCCGCTGTAGCATCAAAGTATCTTTTCATATACGATACAGATGAATAGTTACCATACAATATATTATCCAGCCAACGTTGTCTTACCAAGTTGGTGCTGCGGATGGTATCAACACCAATGACCACATCGGGCACTCTGTAGGCTGAAAAAGCAGCACCTTCTTTAAACTCTTCGTAATAGCCTTTACCAGTAGTAGCAAAGAAAGCGGTACGCAAAGTCCAGAACTTATTCAAGGCATATCTCAGGTGCAACTGATAATGGTTTTGCCAATAGTTATCGGTTTGATTCGGGTAAGTATAGAAATTGTAGGTGCGACCGCTGTTGAGGAGGTTTTGTTTTTGCGCTTCTGTCAGATAGTTTCTGTCTGCATAGGCACGCATCCCTGAATCATCATTATTTACACGGCTTTCAGGCGTACCATACCAGGATTGGTAGGTTTTTTCTTTACCACCAAAACTGATGGCATTGAGGTTGAAGTTATTTTTATCGTAGTTCAAAGCCAACTGATAGGATTGCAAATCACTGGCTGCACGGTCGATGTACCCATCACTGACAATTTTAGACAAGCGTCCTTCAAATTTGAATTGATTGATTTTACCGGTACCAAACATCAGGGTGCTTTTAGATGTATTGAAAGACCCGTAGGATTGTTGCATATTGAGATATGGTTCATCCTTTAATTCGTTATTGATGATATTGATATTGGCACCAAAAGCACCAGAGCCTATGGTACTGGTACCCACCCCTCTTTGGATTTGTACCTGCGAAGTGGATGAAGCCAGGTCGGGCATGTTCACCCAGTAAACGCCATGCGATTCAGCATCGTTGATTGGAATACCATTCACTGTCACATTGATACGAGTGGCATCACTTCCGCGAATTCGGATACCGGTATATCCCACACCCGCACCGGCATCAGAAGTAGTGACAGCCGAAGGGGTATTGCCAATCAGGTAAGTAAAATCCTGACCCAGATTGTTCTTTTTTAATTCAGCCGCTTTGATATTTGTTAGCGCGAAACCAGATTTTTCTTTAGCGATTACAGTAATGATTACGCTGGAAGCCTGCTGACTGATGATGCGTTGGGGTCTGACCACTATTTCGGTATCGCCATATAAATTAAGCGCTGCAGAATAAGGGTGGCAGAAAGGTGCATTGATGGTAAGACCATACAGAGCGCGAGGCGCAGTTACCACCTCATCATTAAATTTAACGGTGTACAAACCTGCCGCATAACTCAGCATACCAGAAAACGATGGGAATGGCGTGGAATCCATGTCCAGAACAGTAATCTTTAATGTAACCTTAGGCGGTTTTTGAGCGTGAAGCGGGTAGAGTAAACTTCCTGTTAGCAGGAGGGCGAATAATACAACTATTTTTTTCATATTGGTTTAAAAAAATAGTTTTGGGAAATGCGTACCGAACGATAAGTACGGACTTATTGGTTTTCCCCGTCGCAGATATTACTCTTGTCCGGGTATTGTGGGTATTTCTCAGCGATTGCACAAAGGCATGCACCCCAAAACTGGTTGCAAACCTAAAATGGATTCAGGGATTTACCAAATTAAATTTCAGGAAACCCGCTTTTAACGACGATTACTTATTGGAATGCCAGCGTTCTGACAATTTCATATTAAAATCTACAAAGGCTTTCAAACCTTTCATGTATTCGTCGTTGCCCAGAGAAGCGCCGTTGTCATCCAGGGCTTTATCGGTGAACTGCGACTCAAACATTTTAGCACCTACCAGACTTTCGAAATTAAAGACATTGATGATTTTGTTGATGGCATAGCTGAGTTGAACGGCGGGCATACGGCCACCGCGACCGTTGGACACGCCTGCTGTGGCAAATATTTTATTATCCCACATACCTTGGAAATGTCTGGAAGCCATCACGTGAATGGTTTGAATAATTTCGGCACTGGGAAACCAATTATACTCGGGCGTTAACACAAACACCACTCTGGCATTGGTGGTAGATTCTACAAGATCTTTTTGCCAAACCGTCAGGTTATTAGGATCAACAAAACCCTGGCTGGCAGAAGGGATATCGTAACCGCTATAATCAATAATCCTGACCGCTTCGTCCGGATTTTGGGTGAGTAATAAAGATTGTATGGCTTTGGCAACTCTTAGTGTATTGCTGCCTTTTCTTGGTGAACCGCTTAAAATGGTAATCATTAATTGAAATAATTGTCTTGGAGAAATTGATACAGATTAAAACCGTTTTTGTTTGAATCTTGCTGAATTTTATTATAAAGCTGTTCCTTAGAGATCGTTTTCATGCGGTTCATAAGGATCAGCTGATAGGCCTTTTCGGTTAACAACTGCGCTGATTTCTCAGAAACCGTATTGAGTTGGTGGTGTTGCTCTACAGACTGCCACAACTTATCGATGCCCGTATGGTTGGTCGCCACCGTTTTTAACACTGGTATTTCCCAATCGCCTTTGGCATAGCTGTGCACCAGGGCGCTGAGGTTTTTGACAAAATTATCAGCGCCTTCCCTATCCGACTTATTAACCACAAAAATATCGGCAATTTCCATCAGACCGCTTTTGAGGGTTTGCACCTCATCACCAGCCTCTGGCACCAGCACTACGGCAGTGGTGTCGGCAATACCGGCAATTTCCACTTCACTCTGACCTACCCCTACTGTTTCGATAATAATAACATCGAAGCCAGCGTGTTTCATCACATCACTCACTTCAAAAATCTTAGCCGACAAGCCTCCCAAACTACCTCTGGTAGCCAAAGAGCGGATGAACACATTAGGGTGATTGAAATGTTCGGCCATACGGATACGATCACCTAAGAGCGAGCCAAAATTAAAAGGTGAAGTCGGATCAACCGCTATAACCCCCACCTTCTTACCAGATTTTAGTAAGTAACCAATGAGGGCATTTACCAAACTGCTTTTACCAGCACCTGGCGGTCCGGTTAAACCCAATACAGGCACCTGCTTATCGAATGGCAATTGTTTGAGCAAGGCAATACCTTCCGGTAGATCATTCTCCACCAGGGTGATGGCTCTGGCGAGCTGCCTGTAATCGCCTGCCAATAAAGCAGAGATATTGATGGTTTTAAACACGCTTTAATTAATATTTGATACAAACGTTTTTAGCTTCGGTAAAGAAACGCATGGCTTCCCAGCCACCTTCGCGACCCACACCACTTTGCTTGACGCCACCAAAAGGTGTTCTCAAATCGCGCAATAACCAGCAATTGATCCACACAATACCGCTTTCTATGGCGGCAGCCACGGTATGGGCTTTGCTCAGATCGTTGGTCCACACACTACAAGCCAAACCATACTCAGTACAATTGGCCATGGTAAGCGCTTCATCAGTGGTATCAAAAGGCATAATGCTCACTACCGGACCGAAGATTTCTTCGGTATTGGTGCGACAATTATAAGTCAAACCTTCTATGATGGTTGGCGCGATGAACCAGCCTTCGGCGTTATCGCCTTCAGGGTGCAGAGCAGTGCCCCCACATAAAACAGAACCGCCTTCAGATTTGGCCAGTTCTATATATGATAACACCTTGTCGTAGTGCATTTTACTAACGATGGCACCGACTTTAGATTCTTTAAGAAGCGGGTTACCCACTTTTAATTGTTTAACCTCCTCTACTAAAGCTGATTTAAATCTCTCATATATAGGACGTTCCACCAAAATACGGGAACCACAGAGGCAAATTTCGCCCTGGTTCAAAAACGAGGTATTTACGGTGGTTTTCAGCGCTTTATCGAAATCGCAGTCGGCGAAGATGATGTTTGGATTTTTGCCACCCAATTCGAGACTCAATTTCTTGAACATAGGTGCTGCTACAGAGGCAATATGTTTACCGGTAGAAGTACCGCCGGTGAATGAGATGGCTTTGATGCCTGGATGCGACACCATAGCATTGCCGACTTTCGGTCCGAGACCATGCACAATGTTCAAGACCCCAGCCGGTAAGCCTGCCTGTGTGCAGAGATCGCTGAGCATAAAGGCCGTCATCGGTGTAATTTCAGAAGGTTTTGCAATCACACAGTTACCGGTAGCCAGTGCCGGCGCTATTTTCCAGGTAAAGAGGTAGAGCGGCAGGTTCCAGGGACTGATACAACCGACCACACCAATGGGTTGACGGAGGGTATAGTTTATAGCGTGGCCTTCCATATGGTGACTCTCACTGGCAAACTGCATAGCAGCAGTAGCAAAGAATCTGAAATTCTGGCCGGCACGGGTAATTTCATTTTTAGCCAGCCAAACGGGCTTTCCCTGATCGATGCTTTCTGCCATAGCAAGAGCATCGTTGTTGGCATCTATCAATTCGGCGATGCGGTTAAGAATTTTAAATCTATCTTCCAAACTGGTATGTTTCCAGGCATGGGCCGCCTGAGAGGCTGCGGCATAGGCTTGCTCTACATCCGGGGCATCGCTATCAGGAATTTGGGCATACACTTTTCCGGTTGCCGGATTGTAGTTATCCAGGTATTGCTGAGACACCGGCGCCACCAGTTGACCATTGATAAAATTCTTAATCTGCTGCATAAAATTGGAATTGCAAAGGTAAGATAAAGGTCGGACTATAGAAATTTCAAAATTCATCGAAATCGTCGATTTGGGTATTATTTTTTCCTTTACCTTTGTTAGATATTTTGTTTTGAAAAAATGGCAGGAATGCGAGTAAACACAAAAGTACCATTTGATTTGGTGTACAGTTTGTACCTCCATCCTCAACTCGGCTACCTGCTCGAATACATTGCCGTTCAGCTAATGCCCAATGGTTATTACAGTTTGTTGTCGCAGAAACTACATTACAATACGGCAGCAGATTTTGGCGCCAACGATAAGGCCATTGACATGCTAAGAGCCTTAGACGAAACCGAACCTGAATTCCTGATCAAGAAATTTTATCCGAGCAAAAAACCCATCCGCTCTGCCGATTTTTTCGCCAAACATTATACCCCTGAGCTGCATGCCAAAATTCGTCCTTTCATTGAAAAACGCATTTTGAAAGTGCTCGAAAGAATTCAGAACGAGAAGATCTTTCTGGCCAAAGACAAGAATTTTACGCATACCCCCATCACTATTGCCGCTGAAAAAGCCGGTATCTTGTTCCATTTCAGAAGAAATGAAAATGGCACCAACTACTTTGCCACCATCAAATTAGGCGATCAGAAAATCAGCTTCAGTCAGAATAACAGCGAGCTCATCATTCAGGAACCTGCCTGGTTGTTGTGCAATAAACAGCTGATCACCTTTAAAAAGGATACCGACGGTAACAAGATCAAACCCTTTCTTAACAAGAAGTTCATCAATATTCCGAGTAAGAGTGAAGGCATGTATTTCGAGAAGTTTGTAAAACCACTGATAGAAAACTACGATGTGTATGCCGAAGGTTTCGAGATCAAATCTGAGCAATACCGGGCCTATCCTATTTTAAAAATTAACAATTTTACAGAGAACCAGTTGTGTGCGGGTTTGTATTTCAATTACGGTCCCTATCAATTTCCTTACCACTCGGTTAAAATGGTATCTGTATCATTGGAAAAGAAATCCGACAACTACATCTTCCACCGCGTGAAGCGTTCTAAGGTATGGGAGAACCATATCGTACAGACTTTGAATCAGGCGGGCATAGAGCAATTAGAAGGATCTTTGTTTGTGGCCAAAACTGGCAATTTGATAGAGCAGATCAACAAACATCTGGAAGTTTTAAAGAAACAGAATTTCCAGATTGACCAGGCACAGCTCAACAAAGTGTACCATTTGGGCGAGAGTCATATTTCCTTTAATATACAGCAGAACAAAGACTGGTTTGATTTAGAAGCTCTGGTAAAATTTGGCAATTTCAGAATTCCATTTATGAAACTGAAGCAGTACATCTTAAGTGGGAACCGCGAGTTCGAATTACCGGATGGGAGTATTGCCATTATTCCTGAAGAATGGTTCAGTCGTTTTTCCAATTTATTTGATTTCACCGATCCTAAATCTGACAACTTACAGATCAAGAAATACCATTTTGGGATGTTGGAAGGCTTGTTTAACGAGACCGAATTTGAGTCAGAACAAAAGATTGAGGCCTTTAATCCGGATGAAGCAGTTGCACTACCTAAAGGTTTGAAAGCACAGCTTCGCCCTTATCAGCAGGTGGGCTATCAGTGGCTGTGCTATATGCACCGCAACAAGTTTGGGGCCTGTTTGGCCGACGATATGGGTTTGGGTAAGACCTTACAAATATTGGCCTATTTGCAACAGCAAGTAGAAAATCCGGAGAATACTGTAGAGACGAAAGAAGTAACGACAGACGCCGTTCAGTTGGATTTATTTGGAGCGAGTAAACCAGAGGCAGCATTGCCAAAAGTTCAGAAAAGAAACATCAATTTGGTGATAGTACCCACCTCATTGATTTACAACTGGCACAGCGAGGTGAAGAAGTTTACCAATCTCAGTATATACATCCACACAGGCTTTAACAGAGTAAGAGATATCTCAAAAATCGTCGAGCAGTACGATATTATCATCAGCAGTTATGGCACGGTGAGAAATGACATTGAAATGTTTTCGGCCATTACGTTTGACAATGTGATTTTAGATGAGTCGCAGGCCATCAAGAACCCGGCATCACAAACAGCCATATCGGTGAATCAGTTAAAAGCCAGGCATAAGATTGCGATGACCGGCACACCGGTAGAGAACAGCATCACCGATTTGTGGAGTCAGATCAATTTCCTGAATCCAGGCATCTTGGGGAACTACCATTTCTTTACCAGAAAATATGTAAGTGCTATAGAAAAAGACAAGAGTGAGGCAGACACGATTCGATTGAAGAACATTGTCAAGCCCTTTATATTGCGCCGCACTAAGGAGCAGGTGGCCTCTGATTTACCGGCCAAAACCGAGAAGATCGTGATGTGTGAGATGAGTGAAGAGCAGAAGCAGAACTACGAGAGTGTCAAATCCACATTTAGAAACGAGTTATTGAGTTCTATCACAGAGAACGGATTTAAGAAGTCGAACATGTTGATACTAAACGGACTGATAAAATTGAGGCAGATAGCCAATCATCCGGTTTTAGCCGATCAGACCTATCTTGGAGGCTCTGGCAAGTTTGAATCGATCACATCGAGCATACAAAATGTGGTAGAGAGCGGACACAAAGTGTTAATATTTTCGCAGTTTGTTCAGCATTTAAATTTGTTAAAGACCTATTTGGATGGCAAGGAGATGCCCTATTTATATATTGCCGGCAGTGTGGGTTCGGCAGAGCGCAAGCAATTGGTAGACAGGTTTCAGAGCAAAGACGAGGCCATGGTCTTTTTGATATCCCTGAAGGCAGGCGGTACCGGATTGAATTTAACGGCGGCGGATTACGTGTTTTTATTAGACCCATGGTGGAATCCGGCGGTTGAGCGACAGGCTATGGACAGAACGCACAGAATAGGACAAGACAAGCCCGTATTTGTCTACAAGTTTATTACTAAGGACACTATTGAAGAAAAAATCGTGAATTTGCAGGCCAGAAAACAGAAAGTTTCGGACGATATTTTAGACACAGAGGCCAATTTTGTACACAATCTTGAAGAAGATACCCTTAAAAACTTGCTAGAATAAAGGGAATACAATACATTTGTGATAACGATTCAAACAATTAATTTAATAATACAATGAAAAAAGTTTTACTAACACTAGCCCTTGCTCTAACAGCAGGTTTCTCTCATGCTCAAAGAGTAGTTGATTGGTCAGTAGAAGAGATTGTAGCACCTACATCTCTTACCAGCACTGCCTCTGCCACCAGTTTTGTTTACGATGTTGTTTTAAAGAACAACGGAACAGATCAGGTATTAATCGGCGACACCTTAGGTTTCCAGATTTCTGCCTCTCAAGGTTCAACTGTCATTTTTGCTTTACCTAACGGTGGTATCTACATCCGTCCAATCACCAAAAACATTGCTGCTGGTGACACTATCCACTTAACCGGTTCTTTCTCTATCGGTTTAAGACCAAACCTTTCAATCAACGTAACTTTCAGAGTATTCTCTCAGTTGTTAAACAGAACTTCAACTGGTTTAATTCCTGAAACTTCTTTCACCAACAACTCAAAAACTAAAGACATGGTTTGGTACAATCCACAAGGTTGGGGTGTTAGCGTAGCTGATATCAACAACAGCAACTTGTCAGTATCTCCAAACCCTGCTACAGACATGATCAACGTATCAGTTAACGTAGTAGATCCATCAAAAACTTCTGAGTTAACAGTAACTGACATGACTGGTAGAGTGGTTTACACTGAAACCATCAGCGGATCTTCTGCTGCAATCAGCACTGAAGCTTTAGAAGCCGGTATCTACATCATCAACGTTAAAAATGGTGATTTGACCAGCACTTCTAAAGTGACTGTGAAATAATTACAGACCTTATTTTAAAAAACCATCCTGAACACTCAGGATGGTTTTTTTTTGCCTGCATTTTTGGCTTTTTTGAAAGTAAAAATTTGCCTTACTTTGCACTTTCAATTATGAAGAATCAGAAAGCAAACGATTTAATCGGTAGTATCATCAAGGAAATCGAGACCAATAGTGTGAATGTAGAGAAATTAGTTCCTATGTTTAAAGAGCTGCGCGAAATGGCAAAGCTGGAAGAAGATCCATTGATTACCCGTTCTATCCGTTTGGTATACGAACATCTTGAAGCCAACGGCGGCTGGGAATTCCAAACCCTGGAAGACAGCGAAGAAGTAGAAGAAAACCTGACTTACCTGGTGTCTCTTTACGCCAAAAGCGAAAACAAATACAACAGAGATGAAATTCGCGAGATTGCGAATAACATGACTGCTGCTGCCTAATTTGAAATCCTTCAGACATTATAGCGTCGTCGTTGCCCTCCTTAGCCTTGTACTGTTCTACAGTTCACCGCTAAAATCGCTACACGCTTGTAATAACCTGATCCACCACCACGACTTACCGGCATACGAAACAGCGCACGACGACTGTTCTATATGCGACCACTCGCTTTCAGGTTTTGATGTATGCACGTCATTCATCATTCCTGCTCAGCCTATATGTTATGCGTCTGTAGTATCTATTCTACAAACTACGGTATTATCTAATGATGCGTTCACCGACTTTAACAAAGGTCCACCTACTGTTGCTTAAACTCCGGACAGTTAACAACATCATTAACGGCCAAAGGCCATAACATTTCAACCCATTGAACAAAAAATTTTGGGGCTTGCTCATAGGCATGTGGCAAGTCTGTATTCTGAGCTACGCTCAGCAATGCCATTATACCATTAAAGGATTTATCACTGACAGCAGTGATAATATACCTTTGTCTGCCACGCATATTCAAATATTTGGCACTAAGAAGGAAGCTATCAGCGACCAAAATGGGTATTTTAAAATCGATTCCGTATGCGAGGGTGAGACAGAATTGCACATCAGTCATTTGAACTGCGAGCACCTTCATATCAAACTGCATATCCATGGCGATACTACATTGAGTATTGTTATTCGGCATCACGAGCAAGTTTTCAAACCAATTCGAAAAGTGGTTACCCGAAATTACAGATGGCTGGACTATGTTGGTTTTGATCAGTTGGAGCGGAATAAAGGGCAGTCGGTTTCAGCACTTATGGCCGAAATTGCTGGTATTACCCTGATACAAAGTGGCGCCAATATCAGCAAGCCAATGGTTAATGGACTTTATGGCTCAAGGGTTTTGATCATCAACAATGGTATTCGACAGGAAGGGCAGAATTGGGGTGCCGAGCACGCACCTGAAATAGATGCCTTTCTGGCGACAGACATTACACTTGTTAAAGGAGCAGAGAGTTTAAGATATGGGGCAGATGGTATTGGTGGGGTGATATTGATTAACTCGCCAGACATATTTTACGAGAAAACAAAAAAACTACAAGGCATAATCAATACTGTTGGAATGAGCAATGGTAAGTCGGGTGTAGCTTCAATTTTTATAGGCAATAAAATCTCAGACAAGTTTCCTCTGTCATGGCGTATACAGGGAACAGGCAAGAACGCCGGCAGTTACAGCATACCGGGTTACAACCTGGCCAATACCGGCAACCGCGAGATTAACTATTCGGCCCATCTGGGATATGAAAAAAAGGCCTTTAAATCAGAACTCTTTTATAGCCATTTTTACAATAAAAACGGTTTGTATCCAGGGGCTATGACCGGCAATTTAAGCGACTTACAGCAAGCCATGAACAGTAAAGTACCTCTGTATCAGGCCGATTTCAACAGAGCCATTCAGCGCCCTTTTCAACAGGTCAAGCACCAATTAATTAAATTCAAATCCGTTTGGCAAAAGCATCCTAACAGTCGCTGGGAAGCCACTTTCTCTTACCAGAAAAACCACAGAGAAGAATACGACATATTGCGATCCAGCAGCGCTTATACCGGACCGAGTTTCGACTATTACATCAATACCTTGATAGGAGAAGTGGTTTGGAAACGCGCTAATTTTCACAGAACCTATTTAAGCGCGGGCGCAGTAGGCTTGTATCAGAGCAATGCCTATACAGGCAAATTTTTCATACCAGGCTTTTATCAGAAAAGCTTGGCGGGTTTTTTTATGGCCGAGTTTAAGAATTGGGAACTAGGTGTTAGAAACGACTTCAAACAATACCAGGTGTATTTGTGGAACAACAATGTATTGCACATTAACAACAGTCGTTATACGGGCCCGTCATATGTGCTTCAATGGCACCACAGAATTAACAAAAAATTGAAATGCTTTATACAGCAATCATATACCTGGCGGGCACCTGCACCCAACGAGCGCTATGCCAACGGATTGCACCAGGCCTTGGCCAGTATAGAGAAAGGCGATTCGACACTCAAGAAAGAAAAGTCACTAAACTTCAGCGGCGGCATTCAGTACAACAACAATAAATTACTGGCGGAAGCCGAAATATTTGTCAAGTACATCAATGGGTACATCAATCTGGTACCCGATCAACAGATCTTACTTACCATCAGAGGCGCCTTTCCGGTGTACCGATACGAGCAGAGCAATGCCAGATTGAGCGGATTGAATATGAACATCCGCTACACCTTGCATAAAGCATGGAAAGTGAAGCTTAGAACACAAATCATGTATGGCAGCGACCTTAGCAGAAAATTGTATTTAAACATGATGCCACCCGTTAACGGGAAGTTGGGTTTGTATTACAGCAAAAGCAAACATAAAGCCGACATAACGATGGAATACAACGGAAGACAATACCGCTATGAAGAGGGCAGTGATTTTATGCCTCCCCCACCCGGCTATGTCATCATTGGCGGTAACTGGAATTATGAGTTTAAAATTAAAAATCAAATCATCAGGAGCAGCATAGGCTTTAACAACCTGTTCAACACACAATACCGTTCTTATCTTAACCGACTTCGTTATTTCACGGACGAACAAGGTCGACAAATTATCATTAAAATTATCGTTCCAATTAATATAAACATATGACAAACAGAAAAAACACTGGCATCTTAATGATGCTTTTAGCCCTAATGGGCGCCTGCAAAGACGAGATATCGCCTTTAAACCCACCGCAAAACGCTATAGAGTTGATCACCACCATGCAATTGAAGATGAAAGATTCGGCCACTGGCGAAATTAGAACCTTTAGTTTCAGGGATCTTGACGGAGAAGGTGGCAATGGACCCACACAATTCGACACCATCACATTAAAAAGCGGTAGCGTATACAACTGTGATTTGATATTACTAGACGAGAGCAAAGCCATTCCTGATACCATTAGTAATGAAGTATTAGAAGAAGCCGACGAGCATTTGGTATTTTATGATGTGTTGGGCGCAGCCGTCAACATCAACATAACTGACAAAGACAGCAAGCAAATGCCATTGGGTTTAAAAAGCATCTGGAGAACTGCACAAAACGGACAAGGAACAGTGACGGTGCAATTAAAACATCAACCTGGACAGAAAGACGGTAGCAGAGCACCTGGCGAAACCGATGCCATGGTAAGCTATCCAATAAAAATTGAATAATCAATTATTTTAACAATAAATCGATTGGTTTAAGCACACAATAAATGCAGCATTTTTAAACCGGTTTTTTATTAACATGAAGGGACAATGGCAACAATTGTCCCTTTTTTTATGTCAAAATCGCACTTCGATTAAAATTTATACCACTGATTTGCTGATGTTTACAGGATTTAAGTATAAATCTGTTTGCTTTTTATACAATAATACGGATCTTGAGTCTATGCTTAGTCAAACACATAAGTTTTTCTACTTAATGAGTAAAAACAGCCTATCAGGGGTGGGTTTGACTAATGGCGTGCAGGAGATTTTACACACTAAATACACAAAATATCATGAGACAGACAAACACAACTATTACTGGACTTATTCCGGATTTTCCGGCATTTGCCAGTGCCAGAAAAGCAAGCCTTTTGGCGCTTTTGCTTTTAGGTATGATGAGCGGAGCATTTGCTCAAAGTCATGACTCTGACGACGACACCTTGGTGGCATTAAACAAGAATGCCTTCAATTTAACATTACTTCAAAATACGCCATCTCAGTTCAAATTTGAGATCAGCAACAATACCGGTGATACCATCCATCCGTTCTTCATCGAACTATTTGCGATAGGATTTGATTTTTCGCAGGATTGTATTTTAAATCAAAGCATCAATAACATCAATCTGGAAACCAACATCGAGAAACTCTGGGGGCCCCAGTTTATCTCATTAGGTGTCGGCGATTTGCCTAGTATGGGCAAGTTTGTGACGACACTTGGAACTGTCACTAATTCGACAAGTTCTATGATGAAGGTTAGACTTTTCGGCACCCTCAACAACCAGAATTTTGTCTGGGTTGGGTTTCTGAGAAAATAGTTCCACGCTAGATTGATGCATTATGAATAAAATTTTACAAATAACAAAAATACTGGTCGTACTGACCGCTATTATACTACCTGAGTTGTTATCAGCTCAGTGTGCCAGCAACATGGGATTCGAAAATGGCAATCTCTCCGGCTGGTCGACCGCCACAGACAGTAACTTCATCACTCCCGCTTCACGCCGATACATGGTACCGGGTATTAATATGGGGGTAATCAATTACGGCGGCACAGACATGTACCTCGGCACTTTAACCAGAGCTAACTCAACCGTAGGCAACCGCCTGGTTAAAGTTGGTAACCGCAGTTTAAGGGCCACAGCCGATACCGTTTACAGACGCTATGTCATCGACAGTTTATCAGACAAACTTACCATTTACAGCATAGGTGTTGTAGAATTGGCGCACAACTATTGGGGAGTAGCCACTGTAGAGGCACCTGGTTTTGGTTACGAGATTTACGTTAACGGACAGAAATTGGATTGTTTAAAAGGGGCGTTTTTCTGTGGTAACGTCGATCAACCTCCCGTTTGGCAATTAGGTACCTTTAAAGACACAGCAGGTGTAAGAAAATCTACAGGTTGGGGAGCAGAAACCCTCAACTTTGCCTGTTTTGTTGGCGATACTGTCGAGATCCGTTTATTCACCAGAGACTGTATCCTTTTAGGACACTATGCCTACGCTTATTTTGATGTGGTGTGTGGCGATACATCTAAGCCGGTAATTTCTCAAATTTCTGTCAACGATATCATCGAAGACGATCAGCTAGACTTGTATTGCACACAAGATGCCACTTTATACCTAGAACCAAACACCGATGTTTGTCCGATTTACAGAGGCAATATCCAGTGGACTCCAGCTAACTTCATCGTTGGTTCTACTACCAGAGACTCAGCGCTCATCCATGTTCCAGATTCAGTTTGGATCTATGCAGAAGCAGAATTCTCTAACTATTGTCAAACCATTACGGTCATCGACTCCATCTATGTCAAATATTGGGCATCCGATCCACGGGACAATGTTCCAAAAATGGACAGAAACTACTGCGAATGCACCAACGACACCATCAATTTCACAGATGTTAATGTGAGCAGTATCAGAGACCAAAACACCAAAACCTATACTTTAAACACCAATAATCAGCTAATAGTCAATCCGTGTGACAATTTCTATATCGAATCATTCTGGAAGAATCCTTCCTCGCGGATTGTCACTACAAATAGTACCATTGGCACCAGTTCGTGGACCAGCGGTAACAGCGAAGGCGCCATCAGTTTTGATAGTATGTCTGGGGCAGGAACGGTAAGAGTGGTGATCAATAATGCCGTCGGAAAAAGTTTCTTTATCGGATTAAACGATATCAATTCGAGCAACAACAACGATATGGACCATGCTATTTTGTTCAATGCCGGCAATATCAGAGCGTACTACCAAGGCTCTAACCTCTCTAACCTCGGCACATACAGTGGCACCATCACAGTTGATTTTGAAATCCTCTCCAACAGAAGGGTCAGAATTTGGATCAATGGCACAATGATGTACAGTTATTCGAGTTCGCGCCTTGTTAACTTGCCTTATTTCGTCGACTTCTCAGCACAGAGTAATTTCACCAATCAAGTTGACAAGGTGTATTTAATGGGACCAACCAAAAACAGAAAGGACATCAACCGATTGATTAACAAAACCGACTTCAACTATTACCTCAATTATGTTGACAGATGTGGCATTCCGGTGACTGATACCATACGTTATGTGCTTGGCTTTACCACTTCGGTAGTACCTAACTTATTGCAATGCGGATTGAATCAGGTAAATTTCAGTGTAAGTTCAAGTTCCTATATCGAACGTATTAGCTGGACAACTAGCAATGGTTCAGGCAATTTCATTGCGCCATCCGGAAATGGTTCATTGAATTCCCAAAATGTCAGTTTAGGTTATTTGCCAGCTGCACCAGATTATAACAGCAGTCCGGTGAGAGTCATCATCACTTCCCAATCCGGCTCTTGTACAGACATCGACACCGCTTACTTAACTGTCAACGAAATACCGATGGCCAGTGCCGGTCCGGATATCTCCACCACCCTCGACACCTTTGCCATTGGTGGCTCGCCATCAGGCAATTGCGGCACTTGCGGTGGCATCAATTACGATTGGTCGCAAGGCAACGCCCTCAGCGATTCTACCGCTGCTAACCCTAACGCCTTCAAAAGTCAGATCGGTGCACCAATGTTTGTGCTTAGAGTTGTCGATCCAACTACAGGCTGTTACAGCACCGATACCGTTTACATCTACACCTCATTATCCAATCAAAATAATCGTGTTGAAGTTAACTGCATCAATGGACAGAACATCGAATTCAAATGGATGAGTTTGCCTAACGAGAGCATCGACCGATATGCAGTAGAGTATTCATTGGATGGAGGTTACTCTTGGCAAACCAGTCGTTATATCAAAGCCAACGAACAAATGGGCGCTGTGGCCATGCCATATAACATGACCATTGAGCGTCAATCCAATGGCAGTGCTATTTACAGATGGGCTGCTATCAATGCCAGAGGCGAAAGATTGGTGGTAGAAAATCTGGATGCCATCAGTTGCAGCGATATGCCGGTTTACCAATTGTATCCAAATCCATTTACAGAAAATCTTGAACTCAGCATTTACTCAGAGAGTGGCACTAAGTTGAATTACACTTTCGAGATTTGCAACCAGTACGGACAAATTGTTTACAGCAAAGACATCCACTACGAAAACTCCAGCAACAGTACACTGGCAGTATTAGATGGACTGAACAACTTAAGTTCAGGTGTCTACTACTTCACTGTTAAAAACAACGACAGGCCATTGTACAAAACCATGGTGGTTAAAACCAACTAAAACCTCATCTAAACATACAGCTCACATCATCAGCCTTCCGGTTCGCCGGAGGTTGGTGATCCGGGCTATTTCCCGATTCGTTTCAAACCGGCCTTAGCCTTTTGCTCGATGCTGCTAACGTATTCTTTATTGGCCGGAAACTTATCTTTAGCCATTGTAAAATACTGTTTGGCCAGGGTCTTCTTCCCTTGTTTCTCGTAAATAAATCCCAATTGTAAAGCCGAATAAGCGGCGTAATAATACGCCTCCGACTTACCAGACTCTATCACTTTGGTATAAAAAGGAATGGCGGAATTGGCTTCGTTGTTGTCGTGGTAGATTCTGGCTTTACGGTAATCAAGTTCGAGTTTAAACTTCTTATGGTTGAGTTCGGCTTCTTTTACAGAGTTAAGTGTCGTCAGTGCTTTATCCAAATAATGTCCATCGTAATACAGACGCGCTTTCAGAATATTGACCGGCCATACCAAAGCTTCGGCACCTTCCCTTTCAGCTTGTTTGTCTTCTTCAATCACGGCAATGCCCAATTTTACAGCCATAGCATAATAGGTTTTGGCAGTGGCATTATCGTTTTTCAATTGATAGGCCCAAGACAAATATCGGTAAGCCGATTTAAGGTAGTTCTTCCCTTTGTATTTAACCGTAAAGATTTTAAAATGGATATCAGCATCCTTGTCCTGATGCCTCAGCTTGGCCAGTCCCAGTAAATAATCCATATAATAAAACGGCGTGCCAGAAGCATAAGAAGGTTTTTGTTGGAGCACCGCCAGCATCTCGTCGTTTTTACCATTGTAGTTGGCTACAGTGGCGCGCATATAATTTTCGAGTACAACAGTTTTATAGGCGCGGGTATAAGGCTCTATGGTTTTCCAGGCAATATCAGCATTTTTGTTCAGGTGATGTTGTACCATGGCATAGATGAAAGCCGTTTCGAGTTTCATCCAGACATGTTCTTTCACAGTGAGATCGCTTTTGAGATAGGTTTCAATCTCGGTCAGGCCCGTATTCATGTCGCCTTCAAAGCCTATGAGTTTGGCCAGCCATTGGTATTTGGAGGGCACCGAGCTGAAGGCACAGGTCAGGAAACCATAGTTTTTATTATCCGGCAAAAAAGACGGGAACATCTTTTTGTTCTCCTTCAGGTATTTGAAAGCCGATTTAATATCGGAGCCTGCAGTAAAGGTCTCGTTAAATTTTAGACGGATCAAACCCCGGTGGATATACATATCCGAGAGGATAAAGCGGTACCACGCATTGTTAAAAGTAAGGGCTTCTGTTTTATCAATCAGTTTGTGCCATTCTTTGGATTTTTGGTTATAGAGATCCTGGTCTTCGCTGGTAAAAATTCTCAGAAAGATCACAGACTCGCTCAGCCAGTTGACGGCAATATTTTCGCTGTTGGCGCTGGCTTCGGTGGCCAAAAGTTTATCCGCTTCGTCGAGTTTAAGTTCGTATAAGTAGGCCTGCGCTTTCAGGCAATTGTCGCTCATGTTAAAGACCACCTTGGCCTTCAGATCAGAAGAAAGTCCAAACGACAGGGCACAAAAAAAAAGAACACGATACATCATGTTCTTTTTGTATAAGCTTAATGAAAGCATAAGGCTTTACATTTATTTAGTCGCTTTTAGAGTTCTCACTCTGCGTTTAGGCTTTTCTTCTTCCACAATTTTCTCAGCCACGATACCAGTAACAGCGTTGTCTACCAAGATTCTACCACAATGTTCGCAGTCGATGATCTTGAAGTGTTGTTTGATATCACTTTGTCTTTGAGGTGGAATTTTAGCGAAGCAACCACCGCAGCTACCACGCATGATAGGTGCAACAGCGATACCGTTTTTAACATTCTTTCTGATTCTGTTATACGCTTTAGCTAAACGCTCGTCCACTTCTTTGCTGATGGTGTCTCTGGTAGCGCTCAACTCTTTCTCTTCGTCTTCGGTGTCGTTAACGATGGTCGTTAATTCTTTCTGTTTGTATTCCAGATCTTTTCTTCTGCTTTCAATGGTAGCATCTAACTGAGCCAAAGCTTCAGTTTTAGCATCCATGTGGTATTGCGCTTCTTTGATACGCTTTTGAGCAGCCAAAACTTCCAAACCAGAAATTTCCAGTTCTTTGTTCAAAGCTTCGAACTCTCTGTTGTTTTTTACAGAGTCTAACTGCTTTTTGTATTTCTTCTGAAGTTCTTCAGATTGTTTGATATTGGTTTTGTAACCGACAATATCATTCTCGTAAACTTTTATCTCAGCTTTGATATTTTCCTGTCTGGTTTGAAGACCTACAATCTCATCTTCGAGGTCGGCAACCTCCATTGGCAACTCACCTTTTAAAAGGTTTAGCTGATCAATTTTAGAATCAATCTGCTGTAGTTCCCAGATGGCTTTCAGTTTTTTTTCTATTGATAAATCTACCATGTGTTATTTATAATATTGGATAGGGTTTGTTGTTATACTGCAAA
>JACCDI011152278.1_pt1 | contig 19695 bp, 18 predicted proteins | sample 7442791 | NCBI WGS metagenome assembly JACCDI01 (sample SAMN15323434, study PRJNA562643) | freshwater metagenome | isolation source: river surface water | place: USA:Blue River Watershed | collected 2017-08-15
ACTAAAATCCATGCGACACTTATTCGTCGCGGAACAGAGGACTCCATATTTTTATGCGAGTCCTTTGATTTTAATATAACTCCAGAATTCTCTCTATGAGGAACTTTTAAATTTTCAAATTCTGTTCCTCCGTCACTATCATTGACATAGTATATTAGTGTATGATACCTGGGATTAGAATGATCTGTATGCCATCCAATAGTCATGCCCGGCGTATAAAAGTTTAAAATACAACGATTTAATCTTTCAAATTTAAACCAATCTTTATTTTGATCTAGCCAGCATTCTAGTACATAGACTAAAGAATCCACACCTGAAAAATCAGAATGATTTCTTTCCTCGTCATAAAGCAACTTTGCAAAACATGCTTTATCGATGTCACCATAATACCCACCGTTTCCAGGAAAATGCCAATCAATGTAAGGACTTAACAATTGGTCATGCGCCCTGCGATGTAACCAGTCTGGAACAAATTTGTCAAATGTTTTTATCATAAAAGTAATTATATCCTAAATTTTTATCCCACATCTGCCAATGATGTACACTCCATCGCCCAATATTATTTGTAGAAGGTTCTTGACCACCATTTTTTAGGTAATTATTAACTGTCCACACAATATCGTGCCACTTTGGATTCAATTTCAATTTTCTATCAGTGACATCTTTTACATAGTTCCAAAACGGTGACTCAAAACTACTGCCGCCGTGATATATGAAATCAATGAACAATTCTAAATCTTTAGCGGCATCGAATAAATTCGTGTTAACAGTATCTAAAGAACATTGCCCGTAGACAAAATCAACAAGGTATCGTAGTGCAACTTCATAAAAGAAACCTGCTTGTCCTTCTAATGGTTCAAAGAACAGCGCACGATTGCCGTTCTTTAATATTCTTCCGTCAAAGAATGTATTAGCATGGTAACTTTTAAACTTAAATTCTTTTAGTTCTAGATCTGTTGAATTAAAAATTTCATGAATATCGTTAATAGCCTCTTCTTTGGAAGTTATAGCATCGTTATAAAGATAACCCCATCCCTGCCTAGTCTGTAAAGGCAACCCAAACATCCAGCCATTTTTTGTTGCTTGATTAATAGTTGCATTCCAAGTGCCTGGTTGCTTTATAATATTAACTAATGCGCTATTAACTGTTGGATTCTTAACAACATAATAGTCAGTCCAATCAGTTGGGTACCCTCTGCAATCTATTACATAGTCGAATTGGTTATCGACGCCGTCAACAGTTACACTAACATGTGTTCCTTTATTGTCTACAGACGAAATATCGCCTTCTATGATTTGGAATTTGTTATTGAATTTTTCTTTAAAACGTAAAAAACAAAACTCTTTTAGTTTAAAATTATTGAAATGTATAGCATATGAAGGTGCCGTGAGGCAAGCATTAAAATCTTTTTCTCTCCAATTTTTCCACATACCACCTAATTTAATAGTAGCATCTAATTTATCTGCGTCATTCAAAAACGTAAAATCTGTTGACTCAAATAATAGAGACTGAAATCCCGGCTGTGATGTTTCTCCAATACCTAAAATAGGAAATTTGGGATCGTATATGGATGTTACTGTACTATTAGCAGGGCAAAGCCATCTTAATGCATGACACAAGGACATTATTCCAGCTGTGCCAACACCTAAGACCGCAACCTTCATAGTAAAGAACCCTTCATAACCCAACTTACACTAATTCTTCTAGGAACAGTGGATGATATTGGTCTGTGTAGTGTATACGAGTCAAACAATATTCCTGTATTTTCTTTATGCAAATACTGTTGATTTTGGAATTCTGTCCCTCCGTCACTATCATTGACATAGTATAATAAGCTATACAATCCTGGCATATTGTAGGTATTATCAGTATGCCACTCAGTTTGTTGGCCAGGTGTATAAAAGTTCATAATGCAACGCCCAACAGATTCAATTTGGAACCAATCTCTATTTCTTTCTAACCAACTATCTAGAACATAGGTCAATGATTCTACCCTGTTCCAGTTAGCATAATTAGTACTGAGATTAAATGCACATCGTCCAAAACAAGCATACTTAATATCAGTATCAGAGCCTCCAAAGGTAGGAAAATTCCAGTCTAATAACGGATTTAACAGTTGCTCTTTGGCTTTGTTATGCAACCACGGCTCAACAAATTCTGTAAAATGACGAATCATCTGTTTTTAGAAACAATAAGTTTATTATATTCTGGAAGGAACAGGTACTCTATATCCGAGTTTGTTAAGGTCCAGATGGCATCTTCAAGTGTTTCAACTAAAGGCTCGCCGCCTAAATTAAAACTAGTATTGAAAATGATTGGACAACCTGTTTGATTATAAAACTCTTTTATTAGATTGTAGTAGTGATAGTTTTGTTCTTCTGTTACAGTTTGAATACGACAAGTGCCGTCAACGTGAATAATACTAGGAATTTTTTCTTCAATTCCAGGCTGACAGTTAACAGCATACATCATAAACGGTGTATCGTTCATGCCTCGTAAATCAAACCACTCGTGAACATACTCTTGTAAGATACTTCCTGCAAAAGGTCTAAAATATTCTCTACGTTTTACACTATTAACATAATCTTTTCCGTCTTTAAATCGAGGATCAAACAAGACACTTCTGTTACCAAGTGCCCTTGGACCATTTTCACTAGATCCTTGGAACAATGTAACAATATTCTTTTGTGTTAAAAGTTTAACAACGTCTGAATAAGTTGCATCTTTAATTTGTACATTAGCCTTGACAACTTCTTTGTTAATTTCTTCGTCACTATAAGTTTTCTTTGGGCCTAAATATAAAGTCTTTCCTGGGCGAACGGTATAATCGTTGGTAATTTTATGCCACCACATCAATGCGGCACCAATGGCAGTTCCAGCATCATTACTGATAGGCTCTACATAGAAGTTAATTCCGTCTTTTCTTAACTCATCTAAGTAGTAATAGTTTGCAACGCAGTTCAAACCATAACCTCCACTGAATACAACATTCTTATTTCCAGTCTTTTCAACAGCATATTTTATAAGTTTTAACGATTGCTCCTGTGTTTGTGTCTGGCAAGCGTATGCTAAATCCCGACGATTTTCTAAATGTGTAATGTCAGAAGCTTCGTGATCGTTTAAGTATTCAAATAGTCCGTGGTTAACAACAGCTCCGTTAGGATATGTTGGAACAATTAAGTTTCTATTTGCAACTGGCCTAATGCTTGATTCATCAAACAGCGGAGGAATACTACTAGTTTTATTTCCGTAAGGAAACAGTCCCATGGTCTTTCCTGCTTCAATCGGGCTCCAACCACAATACTGTGTAACGGCTTCATATACCTTAGTAATGCCTGCACGATCCGTGATAAATGCTTCGTGTGTTTTTCCAGGCTCGTCGTACATTGTACTGTCAAAATTCTTAACTAACATGCCAGCATTTGGTCCACGTAATCCAATATGCTTATACAATGTTGTAAAGTTGCTAGGATAAGAACAACTATAAATGCTTTCAGTTTCCCAACCAATAACAGTTTCATTGTTAACACTTAATGGTAAAAATGTACCAGCACCATCTACAATAACAGCAACAGCATTGTCAAAACCACTGCGATAAAATGCACAGGCAGCATGCAATTTATGGTGTACATGGCTAAGATCAATCACTTGTGGATGTTTGTAAATGTTTTCTTTTCTGTTGATTAATCCTAATTTTCTAGCAAGACCTGTGTAAACGTTGTCACCAGTGAAGTCAACTTTACCTGCTGTATCGTCTAAACTTTGTGTATGAGCAACTACAAGATAATCTAACTTATCTGTATATTCGAGAATTTTAATCATCGAAGCATAAGGGCCGCCGTCGTATTTGTGTCGACTTAGGCGCTCCTCTTCAATGCTAAAAACTATCTCTCCATCTTTCAATAGACAAACACTTGCATTGTGTCCTCTAGTAATTGCGGCAATCCAAATAGGTTTTTTCATAGTTTTATTTTAATATTAAATCTGCACCTGCCATGCGTGTGTGAATGTTTCCACGAGCAAATGTATTAAAGGCAAGACTTATTCTGTCCTTGTTACTTTCATTAGGCTTAACATAATGAAAGATGTTAGACGGGAACAGAATAATATTTCCATCTTCTACAGGAATTGTCCACTCCATAGAATTAAACGGAGTGAACTCTTCGGGTTCACAAGTTAACAAATATGGAGATATTATTCTGTGAAACGTAATAGTAGGTTGTATATAACTGGACTTAATGTATAATACTCCGCTTACTAAACTATTAGAATGATTATGTATTAAATGTTGATCGGCAGGTTTTGTTACATTAAGCCAAGAATTTGTTAGATATAACTCCCAGTCAACTTTCATAATTTCCTTAGCGTATATATCTATATGTTCTTTAAAATCTTTCTTTAAATTTTCTAAACCAGGCGCATCTAAAAAATACGGTTCTTGACTAGTATGATTTCCTAACTGTTGTTTAGTCACCGGATATTTGTAGATAATATCTAGCTCATTATCTGTCAAAGGCCTAAATACAGATCTGTATAAGGCTTGGGGAAATAACGGAATTATTTCAAATGCCATTATGTTTTATTAATTCCAGCTTCGATCGAAGCAATAATTTTATCGTAATCAGCGTCTGTAAGATGCATGAGCTTATCGTTGTTAACGTCTGCTATTTCATTGAAACACATTCTAATTGGGCTATACATTTTCTTCCCGGCGCCTAAATCAATAATGTTAAAATTCTTTGCGTTGGGATAAGATACATTTTCTTTAAAAGTAGAACCTAACACGACAGTAGCTGGTTTGTTCAAAGAGTATGCAATGTGCTGTCCAATACTATCACATCCAACAAAATAACTGGCAGAATTAATAACACCCATCCAACGGCGTAAAGTCATACCGGTCATCTGAACTACAACATCTTCACAGCCTAGTGACTTAAAATCGTGTTGCTTTTCATCCATGACAACAACACAATATTTTTTCTGTAATCTTTTAATAATTTTAGCGGCATGCTCTGGCATAAAAGACCTACCACCCATGTCAATGTTATGTGCATGTTGGTGCATATTAGATCCACGACCAAAAGGTTGGAATACAATTGCTTTTTTGTTGTTAAAATCTTTTCGTATACCTTTTAGGGTTTCGGCACCGCCCATACTTTCTTCTGTTGTAAGTACAATTGTTGGCTTTGGTACTTCTCTCAGTCCTTTTTTGTTAATAGCAATGTCAAATGCTTGGGAAATTGTGGCTTTCTGATTATAGTATTCCCACACTTGATAAGGCTCAGGCTGGAAATAATTCATATTTTGAAGTTTATCTTCAAATAGATTTCTATGACTAAACTCATAGCACCGTTTGTAAAGTGTAGGGTGTCCTTTAAATAATTCCATAAAACCCTCTACCACAATAATAAAGTTATCGTTAGGGTTTTCTTTTTCGTAAAGTTCAAAAGCAGGAATCGAACTTAAAACTCGACCTGCACCACCGTTAATTAAAAAAGCTGTATTTCTTTCCATTTGAATCCTCAATATTCTACATAAGTTAGGTTTTCTTTGCTACCAATTTTTCCTTTAACAAACACATTGAAAGCAAGACTTATTCTGTTCTGTTCTGATTGATGTGCCGGAACACTATGCAACATGCCCGAAGGAAAAATAACAACGCGATTGTCTTTTGCACTAATATTAAACCTTTCACAATTCCACATATTTGACTCTGACGGATAAAATTTAAAAAACGGTTTAACATTATTAACAAACGAAATGCTATCATTTTCAATTGTTTGCAAGTAGAATACACCGCTAAAAACTGCATTCAAATGATAGTGTTCATGATGACTTGAACCTTTTGGATTTTTATTCACCCACGATTGTGTTATAAAAAAGTTTAAGTTAGGATCGTCCCACGCCATAATTTCTCTTGTATAAACATCTATTGCCGAACTGATAATCTCTCTAGCTTCGCTAAATTCTTTTAAATTTAACACATCTGTGTTTAAACTAGTGAAATTTCCTCCAGCATTAGGTCTGTATTCTAGCATATTTTCACAATACTTTACAAGATCTAATAGTTTTGATTTCTCCGAATCTACTGTTAGTACAGGCTGAGAAAATAAAGGATAAAGTTCATTCATCATCTATAAACATTATTTTTCAAGAATTGATACAGAGTTGGCGACCTATCCGCGGCACGTTGCCATTTATCCTGCAAAAACTTTCTTCGGAAAACGAATTCGTCCAATACACGTTTAGCATTATTACGATTAACCCATTCAGCATGAATAATATTCAGGCGATTCATTACAAAATAGTTCATTCCTGTAGCTATACAATGTATACCACCGGGTAATACGTGCCCAAAATGGAAATACTTTTTGTCAACTAAATCAGCAAACCCTCGATTAATTGTTGGCAAACGTTTAACCATAGTCGGATCAAAAGTCTTTTTCGATATTGCTTGCCAGTAGTTTGTGTCAGTTCGGCCGCTTAGAGCATAATGTAATGCTACAAATTCTGCTAAGTTTTTAAAGAGAGAAAGTGTTGCAGTATTGTAAGCGTCCTTGTCCCACTGATGTGTGTGAGTTCTTTCCAAAGTTGTTACCAGCATCATTAGAAATTCGTGAACGCTAAACAACCCGTTACTTTCTAAAGGTTCAATAAATCCTGCACTTAACCCAATAGCGACAACATTTTTAACCCAAGTCCTTTCATGTATTCCGATACGCATTTTGATATCTCTGAATACTAACGATTCAACTTCTTCCTTAGACCTTGGAATAGTCATCTTATTACTCATAAGATACTGCTTAAATTCTTCTTTAGCGTCTTCTGGACTAACGAATTTGTCACTGTATACATACCCAGTGCCCAAACGACTCCATAGCGGAATATTCCAGCACCAACCGTGTCCAATAGCAGTACAATTTGTATAAGGTTCTATTTCTTTTTCTGGATCAACATACGGCAATTGTACAGCCCATGCTCTGTTATTAGGCAGCATGTCCTCGTAAGAAGTAAATGGTTCTTTCAATGCACCACCTAATAGTAAACTCTGCCATCCTGTGCAATCGACAAATAAATCAGCAGTAACTTCAGTTCCAGATTTAAGAGTAAGTTTTTCAATACCGTCCTCGTTAGTTTTTATATCAACTACCGTATCCGGGATATAATTTACTCCGCGAGGCATGCAGTATCTTTCCTTAAGCCACTTACCAAATAACGAAGCATCGAAATGATAGGCAACATCAGAGTCAGTTCGATAACCATCGATTTCACCGTTCTCGTTTAAACTGTATTTGTTTCCTTCTATCAACGGCATTTGCGAATAGTAAGTTCTGCAATAGTCCTCAACAGGAGTATCCGGGTAAAATACTTTCTTAGCCTGCCATTCATTCAATCCAGCTTGTGCATCGGTTAACACAGGAGTGCCAAACGGGTAGTGAAACGACCCGGCATCTACATCATAAAAGTCTGTAAATTTAATACTTAATTTGTATGATGCATTTGTATAAGACATGAAGTCTTTTTCATCAATTCCTAATGCAGTTGTCCAGTATCGTATACCGCCTAAGGTACTTTCCCCAACTCCAACAATTGGAATATCTGGGCTTTCGATTACCGATACATCATTTAAAGGAAAAAAATGTTTTAAAGTGGCAGCAGTCATCCATCCTGCAGACCCGCCGCCTACAATTACAATTTTTCTGATTGATTTATTCATGTTTTTGATCCGTTTTGTTAATTTATCTAAAAGTTAAAGACAGCACAGCTGATTATGATATATAGTTTAAAACTACTTAGGATAGATACATGTCTGGAAAAAAACTTTCAATAGATTTTAGAGAATTGCCCACATATGGCGTTATATTGGCAGAAGTTCCTACAGAAATCATGAAAGTTATAAACGACGATGTTAACAGAATGCTAGAAAAACAATTCCAAAATGAATTTGATTATAGGAACTTGTTATTAGGGCACATGAATCATGAGTACGGTATGCACAATATTATACCACAAATTGAGCCCTACATTTTACATATAGCTAATCTCTACGATGAAAAGTGGAATTATTTTCAAGAGCTAGACGAGCAATTTAATGTTTCAACTCCACAACAACTACGTCTAACGGACTTGTGGGCTAACTTCCAACGTAAACACGAATTTAATCCAGTCCATACTCACACCGGTGTACTGAGTTTTGTAATCTGGGTTAAAATTCCTTACGACTTAGAAGAAGAGAAAAAAGTATTTCCGGTAGTTAGCAACAGCGATCCTAGGACATCAAAATTTACTTTTCATTACAATAATATATTGGGACAGATGCGGAATTATTCTTTAAACGTGGATAAGAGCTTTGAAGGTAACATTGCTCTGTTTCCTTCTCACTTAAACCATAGTGTAAATCCTTTTTACACCAGCGACGAGTTTAGAATATCAGTTGCAGGAAATTTAAGACTAGTATGAATTTACTTACACGTTTTAGAGATTTGCCAAACATTGGAGTAATTGATGCAATAGTGCCTGCTGACATTATGTCAGTGCTTACTACTAGCGTTAACGATATGTTAGGAAACAAATTTAAAAATAGCCAGGGATTTCAAGCAAACTTGTTAGGACATATGAACCACGAGTATGTGGCTGACAGCAATTGTTGGAAAGCTGTAGAGCCGTTGGTGCTAGAACTTACAAAGCAATACGACCAGAAATGGAACTATAGCCCACAAGTTGATATTGGAATTTACACAAACAATAGACAATTTAAATTAAAAAATCTATGGGTTAACTTTCAAAAGAAACATGAATTTAATCCTCCGCACTTACATACCGGCATCTTTAGTTTTGTTATATGGATGAAAATTCCTTATACACTAGAAGACGAAGACCGTGTATTTCCAGAAATGAAAGACGATGTGCGTAGGGTTTCAAAATTTACTTTTCACTATTCTAACATAGTTGGCATGCACAGTGGTATGGTTGTTCCTGTTGACAAAGAATTTGAAGGAAAGATGTTATTTTTTCCTGCGTCATTAACTCATAGTGTTAATCCGTTTTATACTAGCGACGACTATAGAATTAGCATTGCCGGAAATGTAGGAGTAGATGCGTAATGTTCTTTTTTAGAAAAAAGAAATATGTGTTAAATTGTTTAACATACGATCCTATGATTGCGTCTACAGCGCCAATCATGCCGGCAATAAAATTCTACCCAGAATGGCTACGTAAAATGCCAAGTCAACGGATCGAAGAAAAACGTAATCCAGGTACAGGCGCAGTACATAAAATACCATCAGGTACTATCAAAGGCTGTCCAGGGGTAATTGATTATTTTAAAACAGGGTTTATGGCACCGTTATGGACCGATGCAAGCTGTATTATCGACACTGACGGCAAATACAGTTTTATTAGTGCAGATAATCCTTTTGCACTAGAAAGTCACTGGCCAGGACAATGGGACGGATATCAAGGATATCAGCACGTTAAAATAATTTTACCATGGTACTTAGAAGAGTCAACTGGCCTTAAATTTTTATTACAAAAACCTTATTGGACAACAAATAGTGATCCTTTATGGATCAATAAACTTGCTCCTGCAGGCGGCGTTATTGATTTTAAGAGTCAGCATTGCTTACATTTGCATACCTTCATGGAGATACCACAAGTTAGGCAGGAATTTATTATGAATCTTGGAACACCTTTGATTCACTTAATTCCCCTTACTGAAGCCGATGTTGAATTAAAAATTGAGGTAATCAGTGAGAAAGAATGGATTAATAAGACGCAAGTGTCAACTGGCGCTAAAACATTCTTAAAACAATCAAAAACCCGTGACTTAGTAATGAAAACATTAGAAAACGATACATGTCCGTTTAGAGGTGTAAAGTAATGCGTATAGCCGTTGTTGGTAGTGGAACTGCTGGATTAGTCTCTGCACTTATATTAAAGACACGATTTCCTGATTATCAAATAGATATTATTTGTAGTAAAAGGATAGGAATAATTGGAGTTGGCGAAGGATCCACCGAACACTGGACCGATTTCGCCAGTTTTGTTGGTCTTAAAACCGGAGAGATGATTAGAGCCACTGATGCAACTATGAAGATTGGAATAGTCTTCAAAGAGTGGGGTGTGCCCGAGTATATGCACAGTATTCAAGATGGTTACAATCTTGTTTGGCTTAAAAAGTATCCTATGATTTATGCTAAACTTGTCAGTGATAGTGCCGATTCAAAAGACTTATCGGGAAAAATTTTCTGGGAAAATAAAGTCCAAAAATGGTTTCTTGAAAACAATCGTACGCCTGTAGCGCAGTATCACTTTAATACTTTTAAACTAAACGAGTATCTGACACAAATTGCATTAGAAAGAAATATTACTATACTGCACGATGAGATTACAGACGTAACTATCAACGCCGATGGAATTGACGAATTAAAAAGTAAAGATGCAACCTACAAATATGATTTTTATGTCGATTGCACTGGATTTAAAAAGTTCCTTATCAGCAAACTTGGAGCAGAGTGGGTAAGTCATAAAGAATATTTGCACACAAACAATGCTATTGTATTTCAGACTCCTGATACTGAAAACTATAATATGTGGAGTTTAGCACAGGGTATGAAATATGGCTGGATGTTTAGAACTCCAACATATGGTCGCTGGGGCAACGGATACATCTATGACGGAACTTATTTGACTCCTGAACAAGCAAAAGAAGAAGTTGAGCAAGTCCTCGGGCACTCGATAACAGTAGGCCAACACATTACATTTGACCCAGGCGCTTTAGATCGTGCATGGATTAAAAATTGTTGTGCTCTGGGGTTGAGCAGTAGCTTTGTCGAACCTTTAGAAGCAAGCAGTATTGGTGCAACAATACAGCAATGTTTTATGTTAGTCACACGGTTAATCAATTACAACCAAGATGCTATTGACAAATATAATGAATCATTTAGAGATATAGTAGAAAATATTAGAGATTTTATTACACTACATTTTGTTTGTCCCAGAAGGGATACAGAATTTTGGAGGAAAGTATCAGAAACTAAGTTACCTCCTAGTTTAGAACAAAATCTAAATATCTGGCGACATAAAATGCCAGTAGAAGATGACTTTGAAAAAATATCAAAATCTATTTTGTTTAAAGAGTTGCATTATATTTTTATCCTCCAGGGATTACAATTATTTGATAAAGATAGCATTAAAAAAGAATACGAAACATTACCGCAAGATGCTAAAGATTATGTGATCAAGGTATTAGAAGATTTGGAAAATGCAAATAGTTCAGTTCAAGAAGAAGTAATAACACACAAAGAAATGTTAACGGCTATTAGGAATCACGAATGAAAATAGTTGTAGTTGGTGGCGGCACCGCAGGTATTATGGTTGCCACATATTTTAAATCGTACTGGGGAGATCGAGCTGATATATCCGTAGTATACGACCATAAACGACCCGGCATTGGTGTTGGAGAAAGTATGACGCCAGTGTTTGATGCTTACCTTAAAGCAGTAGGAGTTTCTACCCAAGATCTAATCAAGCATTGTAATGCTACTATAAAGCTAGGACTAAAATTTAAGAACTGGGTTTTAGGCAAAGAGTGGCAACATAGTTTTCCTCTTAACGAAGCGTTTGCTAAAATTGATAATGTAATGTTTAGCTATAATGCTATCAGCGCATACGACATTCTACACAACCAAAACGATGAGCAATATAACTACGGAAAATTCTTTTTTAACAATAATAAAATCCCCAGTCATGACAATTTAAGTTATAGACATGCACTACACATTGATGCAACGCTGTTGAGTAAGTATCTTGAAAATAAATTCAAAAATCATATAAAAATCATTGACGGTGTAGTTACAAAAGTTAATATGAAAGAAGGAGAAATATCTTCTATTGTATTGCAAGATGGCTCCGAATTAACCGCAGATGTCTATATCGATGCATCTGGGTACGAAAGAATTTTAATTAAAAATTTTAATGCAGAGTGGGTAGATATTTCCGACGACTTGCCAACAAACAGAACTATTCCCAACCCTACTTTTGTAACTTACGACTTTATACCCCCTTACACAACTGCCGAAGCATCTAAGAACGGATGGATATTAGATGTGCCTTTAAGTAACAGAAGAGGTACAGGATATGTTTACTCTAGTAAATTTACTACAGACGAAGAAGCACGAGAAGATTTTAACAAGTGGTTGATCAAAACACACAATAAAGAACTGACCAGTGACAGAGTTATTAAATTTAACAACGGCTATTATAAAAATACCTGGAATGGAAACTGCATAGCAATGGGGTTAAGTTCAGGTTTTGTTGAACCACTAGAAGCAACTAGCATTCATCATTTAATAATTCAAATGGATAATTTTGTTAGACTGTTTCAGAGCCAGCATTTAGAGTATGATAGAAAAAATTACAATAGGATGATGACAGATGTTTACGAAAATGCATTTTCTTACATTAGATTTTTCTACAATACTAATCGTACTGATAGCGATTTTTGGAGATATCTAACTGAGTCTAAGCCAGATTGGATTAAAGATTTAGAAGAAAAATTAAAATATTCTTTTCTTACAAGCAAAGATATTCCCAACGACAGATTTATGTTCGAATCAACTAGTTTCAATTGTGTAGCATTTGGGCACGGTTTATACGACAGTAATACTGGATTAAACAATTTTCTAAATCATCACGGATTATACAATGCCGCTGCCATGTATTCGAGAAGTGTTAATGAGATTAAAAAATCCGTTGAGCAAAAGTCGATAGACCACAAAGCATGGATTGATTTTATTAAATCAAATCCATAACATTAAAAACTGTTTGTAACTTAGTTTTTACTGTTTTATTGCTGAAACTATTGCGTAGACCTTGGTGTAATGGTTTAGGTGTAGCATCCATGGTAGACCAAGCCCAACCAGAGTGCTCATCGCTTAGTACTGGAACAAACTCGTTTTCAACAACACACAAGTATGTGTGAAAATTAAAAACAGTATCGTTGCTAACAAAAGTTTCTAAAGGAATTGTTTTAGTAATATTGGGGATACTACCTATTTCTTCGGTAATTTCACGCTGTAGACCCTGCCAAGGATTTTCATTTTGTAAGTTAGTTCCGCCTACTAGTCCCCAAGTGCCAGAGTGTTTACCGTGGGCTTTTTGTAACAATAGAAATCGCTGTGTAGCCCTAGCATATATTAATGCCCCACTACAAATAATCTTATCGTTTAGATTTCTATTCTCCATGATCCTGGTGCGTATTCGCCTTCAAATGACTTGGTCCACATTACACCGTTCCACATGTACTGGACTCCTGTGTATATATTTGTTTGCCAGATCATGTTGTTTGATTCTTGAGCAGATTCAAAAATAACTTGCCAGTCTGTGCCGTCCCATTCGATAATATCGTTTGCCATAGCAATAAAATTACCCCAGGCCTGTGCTCCAGGATTATTCATACTAGTATCAACAATATCTTCAATTATTAAAAATCTATCACCGGAAACAAGACTAGTCATTCCATGATTGGGATATGTTTTAGTTGGATCAATGATAGCATCAAAGGTGCCTAAGCTTCTACCGCCGTTGGCACTTCTATCTCCAGGACTAGGTAAATCGTCATCGGCAGGCCTAGTGTCGGAATCCCAATTAACTTTTAATATTGTTTCATCTAATGGATCTATTAGTACAGTACCAACAACTTCAGAACCGTTAGGCTGTGTTAAGAATATCATTGTCGATCCAGGAACATATTTCTTTGGATACTTGTCGAACAGTTCGTTCCAATTAATAGGAATGCCATTTCGTTGAGGAATATCTAACGTTGGTTCTCTAGGAACATACCCTTCGTTTGTTTTTAACAAAACTGCTTGCCCGTTATAGACTTGGATTACATAATCTGTAACTGTAGTGATTTCTTGTGTAAGCAGGTTTGCAAAGCTACTCTGTCCAGATGTAAGAGGATGGCCTAGTCCTTCAATATAAGCATCTTCGATCTTGCCAGAATCTTGATAAATGCTTGTGATAATACTGTGAATAACGCCAAGATGTTTAACCTTGACTGGCGGACTGATCCAGATTGGAGTTTCAAATGTTAGGGTTGCAATATCAATAGGACTGTCAACTCCAACAGGAATTTGTCTCGAACTCCAATTCGTCCCTGTTAGATTTAATACACTTAAACTGGTCCAGTCGATATAGTTGTCTGTAGTCTGTAGCTCTAAACTTGGATTGAATAAAACTAAAATTTGTTCTAGAACTTGTAATTTTTGATCTGTGCTGGCAGTCCATATGTCAGCCTTCATCGTTAGTTTGAACGGTGTTGGCATTAAACGTTCTACAGTATAATTACGACCTTGTCCTTGAGTATACCTGTTTGTTTCTGTATCAATATCTCGTTCGCGAATATGCACTTTTCCTACATAGCTAGCATCTCCTAATCGAGATGTATCTAAATCTAACCCGCTTATATAAACACTAATACGTGGAACACTATTGACAGTTGAACCAGTATTTTGTCTAACAATATTTGCTGCCTGTCTGTCAGCATCACCGTATGCTACAGGAACTCTTACTAAAGTTCCGTCGCCATATTTGACAACAAAGTTACTAAGAACACGTATAGTTTGTGTCAAGTATCTTCTTATTTGGCCATCATAAAAATGTTGCATTATACATCTGCCTCTGGTTTATATTTAAGAACTTTGCTAAGGCTCTGTCGTTCAGCATCTCTATTATTACATAATGTAATGCGCCAGCTTCCAGTCTCAGGAATAACTTGTTGTTCTTCGTTAATGACAGGAAGTGTTATTCTAATCTTTCCTGCATTATTGCTAATCATTGTAGGTGTATGCTCCGATAACTTAAATCCAAATGAAATAACACTTAGTTTAAATTCTACAAACGGTGCTGTGATAGTGTAGTTGATATTTGTATCAATGACATAGTCGCCTTTCTCTAGTGCGACAAAATCACTGCCGTTTTCTACAGCATTATTGTAAATGTAGCTACTGTTGTTGATGAAACTAGTTTTTAGAGTATTTCTAGAATCAGTGTTTGTCATATTCATACGAACAGCATCTTCTACCTTGACCCAACGACTACCGTCGAATCTAAAAAGCCTGTTAGGTAAAAAATCTGTACGCAGATAAAAATCGTCTTTTATAGGACTTTCAGGAAATTGTATTCCAAACCCAAATTCATAACCGTTACTAGGAAATCCGTCAGCTACCAAGTATCCTGTGTATCCAGTACGAACAGGTACTCCGTTATTTGATGATGCGTTCAATGCATTGGTAACAGAACTGATTGTGCTAGCATTAATATCAGTAGAGTCGGCGGTATTTAAAACAGTCTTGCCAGTTGTAGGATCAACTGCTAGTGTATAAAATTGTCTAGTTTCGTAACCGCTTTTAGACGCATCTGATTCTGCCTGTTGCACAATTGCATCGTTGATTTCTAATTCTTTATTATGAATACTGAGTATCTCTCTCAACGATTGTTCAGTAGGGTTACCGTCTGCATCAGTTCCTGGCTTATCTAGAATATCTGCAAATTGCTGTGCGTCAACTATTCTTTTGCACTTTAATCTATACAAATGTGGATACCATGTAACACTATATCCTTGACTTTCTAATGTAACATCTTCAACAACATAGTACCTTGGCATTCCAAAATTTAAATCATTTAAGGCAAACAAATCTTTCATATGGGGAAGTTCAAAGACGTCGCCGGGCATTGGCTTTCTTCCTATTGTAGTTACAACATCGTTAATATGAACACTTATATTAACAGTATCGTTGTCAATAAAAAGACCAAATTGACTTAGGTTCCAGTCAGTTTGTTGAACAGCATAAATTGTTCTAAGTTTGTAAATCTCAGATTCGTATTTCCTATCACGATTTTCTAAAAACAAAAGATCTTGAATATTTGTTTCTTTTATTACATCGTACACGGGCTGATCTGCTGTACCTTCGGTAGGGTTTTTTGGTCCTAAGTATTTGTGCAGATAAATGTCCGTTCCGCCGGCCTGAAACATCTCAGAAATCTGGCGGTCTATGAATTTATAATCGTTCCCTTTTTCGGGTTTGTATAAGGATAATCGTGGCATAATGATATTTATCGCCAGCTAAATATACAAGGAGAACTAAAAATGGCAGATACCTATCCTCAAGATCCTAGCGAATCTACAAGTTTAATTGAACGTAACAAAGTTTTTGATTACGTTAAAACCATGCTAGGTGATGGTATGGTTGATGTTGAATTGGATCCTAAACACATGGAAATTGCACTAGATCGTGCATTAACAAAATTTAGGCAACGCAGTAGTAATGCAGTAGAAGAAAGTTATAGCTTTTTAGAGTTAATACAGGATGTTAACGAATACAGGCTTCCTAACGAAATTATCAGTGTCCAGACAATTTTTAGACGTGCAGTAGGTAGCAGAAGTGGTTTAGGTGCAGGCGGAACATTGTTCGAGCCGTTCAACTTGGCGTACACTAATACCTATCTTCTAAGTGGAACTATGATGGGCGGGCTTGCAACATATGAATTATTTGCAGGTTATCAAAAGCTAGTAGGACGTATGTTTGGTAGTTACATCGAATTTAAGTTTAATCCTACAAATCATATCCTAACAATTTTACAGCGTCCCTTTGCACAAGGCGAACAAATATTATTAAGAACACATAATTATAGGCCAGATTTTGTTTTATTACAGGACATCTACGCAAAACAATGGCTTTATGACTATACCCTTGCAGTTAGCAAACTAATGCTAGGTGAAGCCCGTAGCAAGTTTGGAAGTATCGCAGGCCCAGGCAGTCCAATCACTCTTAACGGTACAGCACTACAAACAGCAGGCAATGCAGAAATTGAAAAGCTCGAAAAAGAAATTGGGGATCTTGTTCCAGGCGGCGTTCCTTATACATTCGTAATTGGCTAAGAAATTTTTGACCCCTGTAACATTTCTGTTATATACTAGCAGAAATTACAGGGGTTTCTTATGATCATTGGCGTTTGCGGTTTTATTGGTTCGGGCAAAGATACTATTGCCGATTATCTTGTTAATTTTCATGGATTTCGACGAGAATCCTTTGCAAACAGCCTAAAAGATGCAGTTGCCCATGTGTTTGGTTGGGATCGAACAATGCTAGAAGGGCGCACAAAACAAGCCCGTGAATGGCGTGAACAAGTAGATCCGTGGTGGGCAGAACGTTTAGGTATGCCCAACCTTACTCCCCGTTGGGTATTGCAATACTGGGGCACAGAAGTTTGCCGAAAAGCATTTCATGACGACATTTGGATTGCAAGTTTGGAAAACAAACTTCGTAATAGTAAAGACGATATTGTTATCAGCGACTGTCGTTTCCCTAATGAAATTAAATCAATTAAAGATGCTGGCGGCATTGTTATTCGTGTAAAACGCGGCCCGGAACCAGAATGGTATCAAGATGCTGTAAATTCTAACGAAGGCAAGGGTAATATGAGCTGGCTAATCAGTTCAGATAGACTTAAAAAAATAAACATTCATGCTAGCGAAACTGCTTGGGTTGGAACTAATTTTGACTACGTCTTTGAAAATGATGGTAGTATTGATGACCTGTTCAACAAGGTTAGAGGTCTGGTACAAGATCCCCTTGACGCCAACGAACGCCCTCTTTATGTAGGACTCGTTGACAATTTGCACACACCGTCTTAAGATTACTATGACGGCAGTTATTTAAATCGCCGTCTACGTGAAATACATTGAACACTTCTTGATGTGGGCTCTTGAAACCACATTTATCGCAAGCAGTTTTCATTTTATAGCCTGATAGCTTCCATCTAGGCTGTCTTACACCTCGTAAGCAAGGCCCGCATTTACTTCTGTAAAATGCCTTTCCTTCTTTATAATAGTTTACTGCTACCGGGTGTTTTCCACATGAACATAAAGGTCTCATAAATTATTTAAGCCTTTTTAGGACCTTTTCACCAGCGTATAACCAGGCCAAAATACCAAAATCCACTAAATACATTAAGAATTGTATTCATGGAGATTCTAATATGGCTCAACTTAGTTCACCAGGCGTATCGGTTACAGTAATCGATGAGAGTTTTTATACTCCGGCCGCACCAGGCACAGTTCCGCTAATTGTCGTTGCTTCAGCTGAAAATAAGCAAAATAGCGCAGGGTCTGGTATTGCACCGGGAACAATAAAATCTAATGCCGGCACAGTTTATTTACTGACTAGTCAGAAAGACCTTGGAGATACTTTTGGTACTCCTGTTTTCAAAACTGACGCAAACAATAATCCTATTCACGCTGGTGAACAGAATGAATACGGATTGCAGGCTGCTTATAGTTTCTTAGGTGTTAGCAATCGAGCATTTGTCGTTCGTGCTGACGTTGACCTTGGACAGCTAGACCCACTTGCAGATGCACCTAGCGGCGATCCAGCAAATGGTACGTACTGGGTCGATACACAAAATACTCTATTTGGTATTTTCGAATGGAGCGAAACAAATCAAACATTTACTAATAAAGTTCCAGTTATTATTACTGATGCTACTAAGGTTGCAGATTATGCTGGTTCAGACTATACACCTAAAACATCAATTGGTGCTAACGGCGAATACGCTGTAGTTTGTTTAGAAAATGCCAACGACGATGAAATGAAAGACGTTGTCCTATGGTATAAAACTGGCGGCGCATGGGTTGAAGTAGGAACTTCAACATGGGCAACACAAGCTGGCCTAGATAAAATTTTAGATATTGCCCCACACACTTCCATTCCAGATTGGAAAGGAACAACAACAGCAGGCGATGGTTCTGTATGGGTAAAAACAACAACACCAAATAAAGGTGCAAACTATGCCGTAAAACGTTTTAATACAGATACTGGAGCATGGGTTAAGCAAGTTGCTCCAATGTATGCAGACGGTGCAAAAGCTCTTGCAGGACTAGATCCAACAGGTGGCGGCGCCAATTTAGCACTAGGTGCAACATTTGTAAGATTTAATAAAACTTCACATTGCGACTTTAAACTATGGGCTCGCAATGGAACTGGTGCAACATCTGTATCACAAATCACTGCAATCTCTGATGCAGGCGCATGTGGATTATCTATTGCTGAAAGTTTACTCGACGGTACATGGAATAGTAAAACTATTAACTTTACTTCAGCAGGAGACACACTAGCTGCTGATGTTATTAGCACAGGTAATGCTTTTGCAACCGCAGTTAACAATGCTGGATTTGACAACTTATCTGCAACTGTTGATTCCGCAGGCCTAGTAACAATAACTCATAAACTTGGCGGTGACTTTGATGTCACTGGAATGACAGGTACTGGATTTAATAAAAATATTTTCAGCACTACTAATCGTTATGACAGGCCAGGTGTAGTTGTTGCTGCTACAGGTTTCTTAGCAAGTCTATGGACCCCATTAGTAGTTGGCGACGCTATGGCAAAGATTGGTCCAGATGAGCCAGTTGACATTCCTGCTGATGGACGCTTATGGTACAACAGCATTATTGACGAAGTTGATATCATGGTTCATAACGGTAGTGACTGGGTTGGTTACAGAAACAAATTTGCCAGCACAGATCCAAATGGTCCACAGGTATCAGCAAGTGCTCCAACATTACAAAGCGACGGTACTGCACTAGTCGATAACGATTTATGGATTAGCACAGCAGATTTAGAAAACTTCCC
>JACCDI012056441.1_pt1 | contig 19694 bp, 18 predicted proteins | sample 7442791 | NCBI WGS metagenome assembly JACCDI01 (sample SAMN15323434, study PRJNA562643) | freshwater metagenome | isolation source: river surface water | place: USA:Blue River Watershed | collected 2017-08-15
AATTTGATTTCTAAAGGATATTTGCAGGCCTCCAAGTTTAGTTGGGAAAAGTGTGCCAAACAAACAATGAAAGAATATCAAAAGTTATTATGAAAAAGGCCCTAATTTGTGGAGTTTCTGGGCAGGATGGCGGCTATCTCGCTAAGTTACTCCTTGAAAAAGGATACCAGGTATGGGGGACTTCGCGTGATGCGCAAGTCTCAAATTTTTTCAACCTTACAACACTAGGGATTTGCGATCAAGTCAATGTTCTATCTATGGCTCAAAACGATTTTCGTAGCGTTCTGAACACACTCTCACGGGCTCAGCCTGACGAAATTTACTTTCTTTCTGGACAAAGCTCGGTTGGTTTATCTTTTGATCAGCCCGCTGAAAGCATAGAAAGTATGACGCTAGGAATGTTAAATCTGCTTGAGGCGGTCCGTTTTTTGGCTAAGCCGATACGTATTTACCATGCTAGTTCCAGCGAATGTTTTGGAGATGTTATCTCTGGCACACTGGCCGATGAGCAAACGCCGTTTCGTCCACGAAGCCCATATGGCGTTGCAAAGGCCTCGGCACATTGGCTCGTAAAAAATTATCGCGAGGCCTATGGTTTATATTGTTGCAACGGTATTCTTTTTAACCATGAATCACCTCTGCGCCCCGCACGTTTTGTTACTCGTAAGATTATCACTGCTGCTTGCCGAATTGCCGAAGGCTCTATGGAGCGACTGTCTCTTGGGCGTTTAGATGTCGCTCGCGACTGGGGCTGGGCTCCGGACTTTGTTGATGCTATGTGGCGCATGTTACAACAGGATTTACCTGACGACTACGTCATTGCCACAGGCGAACACCACACTCTTGAAATGTTTGTTGCTAAAGCTTTTGATCAGGTTGGATTGGAATGGCAACAATATGTTGATATTGATCCAAATCTTTTTCGGCCCTCGGATATTTTTTATAGCGCCGGTGATCCTGTTAAGGCTATGAAGAAGCTAGGATGGAGAGCAAATGTGCTTTTCCCTGAGCTGATTGCTAATCTTGTAAGCGCTGAACAAAATTCGATGGCTGCCAAATCCTGAGTTATGTCAGATTTGCTACTGAGCATCATTACAGTAACAAAAAACTGCGAAGCGACTATTAATCGTACGCTGGAATCAGTTAATGCTGTAAAGCGACCCGGTATGGAGTACATCGTGGTGGATGGAGTTTCGACCGATGCTACATTGGAGACCATTCTTTCCTGGAAAGGATTGGTCGATCTTTTGGTAAGCGAGCCTGATGAGGGTATTTACAATGCTATGAATAAGGGAGTTAGATTAGCGAGGGGTCGATACGTTTTATTTATTAACGGAGATGATGCTCTAATTATCGATGGATTTTCTGCTGCTATGGAAGCGATGGCCAGAGGATCTGATGGAATTATTTGTGCTACTACCTTGGTGGGAGGGCTTGTCACCCCCTCTAAAATTTTGACAGCAAAACCTTGGCGCCTGCCATTTTTTAATTCAATCCCCCATCCATCATCGTTTGTGCGACGCGATTTACTTTTACGTAATCCGCTCCGCGAGGATCTGCGTATTGCATCAGATTATGATTTTTTCCTAGGCGTCTATTTAGCTAGAGAACGCTTTTTTATTTTGCCAGCAGTAATTGCGTGGCATCAGCGAGGCGGAGCCTCTGGAAATATTGAGCTCTCTCTGAAGGAGATTAATCAAGTTCGGCGCGACAGACTGGGATGGCAATATCCCTTTTTTGAGGCTATAGTTTTTTTACACCGACTTTATAAGTTTGCGTTTCACAGAAAATTGGAGTGATCAAATGCTAAAACCTGTTGTAGTCGGACTTTCAGGCGGTCTTGGTAACCAGATGTTTCAGTACGCAGCGGGACGTTCACTAGCGCTCCGTTTGAATACAACTTTAATTCTAGATCTATCATGGTTTGAGGGTCGGGCGGGGAGGAAGTTTGCTCTTGCACCTTTTTGTATAGATTCTGTGCAATCTTTACCGTATCCTTGGTTACCTGCCTACGGACGTGCGCTACTTTCTCGCTTTGCCCGTCGTTGGTTTACACGCATTATGGATGTTCCTGTTTGGAGGGAGCCCCATTTTCATTACTCAAGCGATTTCAATAGCATATCGGCCCCGGTATTTCTTGAAGGTTACTGGCAGAGTGAGTCTTATTTTCGAGAAATACGCCCCCTATTGTTGCGAGATTTTACTGTTAAGCAGCCCTTACCAGAGGCGTGTGCCAATTTATTACAAGAGATAAACAGGTGCGATGCAATTTGTGTCCACGTCCGCCGCGGGGATTATCTTAGTAATCCAAAAGCGGCCAAGATTCATGGCTCTTGTTCGGAAAACTATTATCGAAACGGTGTAAGAGAACTTTCTCATGGTTTGGCTAAGCCTTGCTGTTTTGTCTTCTCTGACGATTCTGATTGGGTAAGGGCATCTCTTTCTTTTGACTGCCCTATGATAGTGGTTGACATTAATGGCCCAAATGATGCGCATCTGGATCTTGTATTGATGGCTGCTTGCCATTATTTCCTTATTGCTAATAGTTCATTGAGCTGGTGGGGGGCTTGGCTTGCACCATACACTGAAAAAAAGATCATCGCCCCTAAACGTTGGTTTTTAACTTCTGATAAGAGTACGCACGACCTTTTGCCAAAATCCTGGGAATGTCGATGAATTAGTCATGAGAATTTTATTAACTTCTCCAACTTATCCACCATTTATCAGTGGACTAGGAAATGCCGTAGCTCAGCAAGCCAGAGGCTTGGTCAGAGCTGGACATGAAGTTGTTGTGGCAACTGGGGGAAATCAACGTCACTCAATATATAGTGAAGGTATTTTAATTGAGACTTTTCCAATAACAGGCGCTGATTATTTTTTTCAACCCATTCGTGGAGATGCAGCATCATATATAAATTTTCTTTGTAAGAGTAATTGGGATATCGTTTTACTCAATGCTTGGCAAAATTGGGCAACTGATTTAGCGTTACAAAATTTGGATAAGATTTCTGGATATCGATTTGTATATAGCCACTGCATATCTACAAACGTATTCTATTCAAGTCAGCCTTTGCGATCTGTGATTCGTTATTTAGCTTGGCGACCTTACTGGTGGGGCTTGCGCCAATTTATGCCGCGTCTCGATGGTATGTTGTTTTTAGCTGGTGGGGGGTGCGATTCCCGATTTGATGATTTTCGACTCGCACGAAGACTTGGTTTACCTTTGCAGATTGTTCCAAATAGTATTTCATCGGAAGCAACTACTGCACTATCTAAGCAATCTCAGTCTCTAGAGGCGCGCGATCGGATTATGGCAGTAGGATCGTACCAGTGGCAAAAAGGGTTCGATTTTACCCTTCGTGCCTTTGCTGCATCTCAGGCCAGGCATCGGTTTGTATTACATATTTATGGTCAAGAGCATTCAGCTTATAGTTCCGCTTTGCGTTCTCTTGCATGGAGACTTGGGTTAGGGGCTGATAATGTAATCTTTCATGCGGGAGTATTTGGTGAAGAACTGGTGAATGAATATCGCAAAGCTAGAATAGTTCTTTCTGGCTCACATACCGAATGTCAACCGTTGGCACTACTTGATGCAAGCGCTACAGGTACACCATTTATTGCACGCAAAACGGGTTGCATTAGTACTATGCCAGGGGGAATTTCTGTGGTGACCCCGAAGGAAATGGCTTATCAGTTAGACACTCTCGTTGATAATAAACTTTCTTGGCAGTTACTTTCAGATGAAGGGCGTTACGCCGCTAGAGAGATCTATCATCCAAACCAAACAATCAGACAGCTACTTGCTGCCTTAAAAGAGATGGGTGCTAGTTAATTGGCAGAATTAAGTGATGAGTGAGTAAAGAAATTCTTATTTTATGGAAGAAAAAAAAGTTACGGTAGTATTAGCGGTTCTAAATGGCGCCCCCTTTCTTGAGTTAGCTCTACGCTCCGTTTTGAATCAGTCCTGGACTAATTGGGAGTTACTCTTAATTGATGACGGTTCTACAGATGGAGAAATTGAACGCCTTCCTTTTCTTAATGATCCGCGTATTATTCTTATTAGGGATGGAAGTAATCGAGGGCTTTCCTTTCGACTGAATCAGGCAATTCAAATGGCAAGTGGTAAGTACTTCGCACGCATGGATCACGATGACATCTGTCACCCAGATCGTTTTACCTGTCAGGTAAATTATTTAGCAGAACATCCAGAAGTCGATCTACTAGCAACTAAATGCTATTCTATGGATGAGCAGAATAAATTAATTGGGGCATTACCTTCCGTAATTAAGCATGTAGATATTTGTCGCCAACCTTGGAAGGGTTTTTATATGCCACATCCTTCTTGGATGGGTAGAACAGAATGGTTTCGTCAAAATAATTATTTAAGTCCAGCGCCTTATTGCTGCGAAGATCAGGAACTTTTACTTCGGGCTCATTACACAAGTTGTTACAGCACACATCCAAATTATCTTTTAGCCTACCGTGCTCACTCTTCAATCCAATGGTTAAAGCAGTTTCGTACTCGCGTCGCAATGGCAAAAATGCAATTCAATCACTTTATCGCACGCAGAGAGTTTATTAATGCCGCACTTAGTTTGATTTGTTTATTTATACGTTTAAGTAATGATACTTGGAAAAAAGTTAGTTACATATTTTTGCCACCATCTAAAAAAGAGACACTTTCATCAGAGGCTGATATTGAATGGGAAACAATAATTAAGAAATTAAGCTCTTCAACTGTATATACAAATAGTAATGAAGTAAATAATGTACAAGGTTGAAAATAACATACTTGATAAACGCAGCATGCCTACAATTATGTTTGTGGCGACCACTGCTTTATCAGTAAACGCTTTTTTTAAAAATCACCTAGTGGCGCTGTCCAAGCACTATAAGATTATTGTTGGCATAAACACTTGTGAATATCAATTATTACCAGAGATAGCGAATTTAGTTGAATTACATCACATTCCTTTTGCTAGACAAATAGATATTCTGTCCGATATCAGTAGCTTGTATCGTTTAACGATGTTGATTGATAAAATTAAACCAATATCTATTCAAAGCATTAATCCAAAATCTGGGCTTTTGACAATGATAGCCTCATGGATCTGTCGGGTTCCTATTCGAATACACATTTTTACCGGTCAAGTATGGGTTACAAAAAGTGGATTCTCAAGATGGCTCTTAAAAAGCTGTGATCGATTGATTGCCGTTTTGGCAAATTCATTATTGACTGACAGTCCGTCTCAGAGGCAATTTATAGTAGATGAAGGTGTAGCAAAGGCGCAGGACATACACGTACTTTGTGACGGTTCAATTTGCGGAGTAGACGCTGAAAGATTTAAGCCCGATGAAGAATCTAAGGCCAGAGTTCGTGATCATTTGGGAATTCCGGAAGATGCAATAGTTGCCTTATTCATGGGGCGAATTAAAAGAGAAAAGGGTGTGTTGGATTTGGCAAAAGCCTTTGCGACACATCAGTCTGATTTATGTAATTTATACCTAGTATTTGCAGGTCCGGACGAAGAGAGTCTAAGAAAAGAAATTCTGAAGTTAACTAGCTCAAGAAGTAATTATGTACGATTTGTAGGTTCTGTTACCAATCCTGAATATTTTTATGCAGCTGTAGATTTTCTGTGCTTGCCAAGCTATCGAGAAGGATTTGGATTGGTTACAATTGAGGCCGCCGCGGCCGGGATCCCAACGCTCGCATCTCGCATATATGGAATTACGGATGCCATTGTTGATGGTGTGACTGGTATTTTGCACGAGCCCGGGGATTCACTTGAAATAGCCAAGGGTTTACAAGAGATGGCAGGCAATCCGAAGGGTCGTCAAGCAATGGGGATTGCCGCTAAGAAAAGAGCCGTGGAGCGATTTTCAGCTACACGAATTGTGGATGCTTATTTGAGTTATTATCAATTACTCATTCAAAACCGAAGAAGTCATGCTTAAGCGTCTATTTGACATTGCGGTATCTGCGCTATTGTTGATACTTCTTTCGCCCATTCTAATCTTGATTTTTTTCATAATCAGAGTAAGTATGGGTAGCCCTGCTCTCTTTCGTCAAATTAGGCCGGGTCTTAAAGGTCATCCCTTTATGGTATTTAAATTTAGAACAATGTCTGAGCAGGTTGATGTGGCTGGTAATCTACTACCTGACGGCAAGCGTTTAACGAGTTTGGGTCGTTTTTTGCGTAAAACCAGTTTAGATGAGATCCCGCAACTAATAAATGTATTAAATGGTGATATGAGCCTTGTAGGTCCTAGACCTTTATTAATGGAATACCTCCCGCTTTATTCACCCGATCAGGCTAAGCGCCACCTTGTTAGGCCGGGCATCACTGGATGGGCTCAAGTTCATGGACGCAATACAATAAGCTGGCAGGATAAATTTTACCTAGATGTTTGGTATGTCGAAAATGCATCATTTGTATTAGATATAAAAATTTTGTGTATGACAGCGTTGAAAGTACTACGTCGAGATGGCATTAATGCATCCGATGCTGACACCACGAAAAAATTTACTGGAAATCTATGAGAAAGCTTGCTATTTACGGTGCCGGTGGCCATGGCAGGGTAGTTGCCGATACGGCTAGCATGCTAGGCTGGCAAGGAATCGTTTTTTATGACGATGCTTGGCCACAACGTCAAGTAAATAGTATTTGGCCTGTGATTGGTAATTACGAAAATCTCCTCGCTAACTTAAATAAATACGATGGTGTCATCGTGGCCATCGGCAGCTGCTTGGCCCGTCTAGAAAAGACGCGTGAATTAAATAGTTTGCATGCACCGATTATTTCTTTAGTACATCCAAACGCTTTTGTAAGCCCCAACTCAACCCTTGGTCTGGGCTCGGTAGTATTTGCTGGGGCTGTGATTAATATTGAAGCGAAGGTGGGCGAGGCTAGCATTATTAATACCAATGCTACGGTTGATCATGACTGTATTATTGCGCCGGGAGTGCATATTTGTCCTGGTGCAAATCTTTCTGGTGGGGTTGAAGTGGGCGAAACCTCATGGATTGGAGTTGGCTCTTGTGTTCGTCACGGCATTAAGATTGGTACAAATGTCATGGTGGGTGCAGGCGCAATTATTGTGAAAGATGTGCCAAATGGAGTCACAATAGTTGGCGTTGCAGCCTCGAAGACCAATTCTTAGTAAGCAAAAAGCAATGACATCCTTAAAACCTTTTTTAAACTGGCCCAGTTTTACCGCAGAAGAGGCGGATGCCGTTCAAAAAGTATTGCTTTCTAATAAAGTGAATTATTGGACTGGTCAAGAGTGCCGGCTGTTTGAGAATGAATTTGCAAAATGGTGTGGCAGTAAATATGCTGTAACCCTAGCGAACGGAACGCTAGCACTAGATGTTGCTCTGCAGGCCCTGGGCATTAGGGCGGGCGATGAGGTCATTGTGACTCCCAGAACATTTATTGCAAGTATTTCTTGTGTAGTGAACATTGGCGCAATTCCAGTGTTTGCTGACGTTGATCTCAGTAGCGGAAACATCACACCAGAGACTATTGCTGAAGTAATCACCCCTAAGACGCGCGCCATTATTTGCGTGCATCTAGGTGGCTGGCCATGCGACATGGATGGCATTATGAATTTGGCCAATCTTCATGGAATTAAGGTAATTGAAGATTGTGCTCAGGCCCATGGAGCACTTTATAAGGGTAAGAGTGTGGGTACTATTGGACATGTCGGTGCATGGAGTTTTTGTCAAGACAAAATAATGAGCACGGGCGGTGAAGGTGGCATGGTAACCACTAATGACGAATCATTATGGCGAGCAATGTGGGCATACAAAGATCACGGAAAAAGTTACGAAGCGGTTTATGAGCGCAAACACCCGCCTGGCTATCGTTGGCTACATGAATCTTTTGGGACTAATTGGCGTATGCTGGAAATGCAAGCAGCAATTGGTCGGATTCAATTACAGCGGATGGCTGACTGGACCGCTCGGCGCAATGAGAATGTAAAAATACTGACAGAGGAACTGAACATTCTTTTGGGAGCAAATAGCCTCTTAAGGCTACCTGTATTTTCATGTAATTCTGGGTGTAGTCAGTCGTCGGGTCATAAATGTGCCTTTAGGGAGTCAGGGCAATGCAGGCATGCGTACTATAAGCACTATCTTTATCTAAATCCACAGAAAATAGTCTCGGGGTGGAATAGAGATCGAGTTATCGAAGCTATTAATGATGCGGGAGTGCCCTGTTACTCTGGGTCATGCTCAGAGGTTTATTTGGAGAGAGCATTTGATTCTACTGGTTTTAGGCCCCCCTCTAGATTGCCTAATGCCCAGGAGTTGGGAGAAACTACGCTAATGTTTTTGGTACACCCTACTATCTCAGTCGAGAAAATGCATGCGGCTGGAATGATCACAAGAGAAGTCTTATCTAAGATATCTCAATAGATTCGAATAATACTGAGATTTAAGCCTAATACATATTGAAAATAATTAAAGTGATCTACTATTCCTTCTTAGTCAACTTAGCTAACAAGGTATTGGCATTACCCAGGATATTAAAGCGCATCTTTGTGTTTGTTGCTGACGTGATTCTTTGTGTGGGATCAGTTTATATTGCTTTTTATTTGCGTCTAGGGTACTGGGTAAGTTCTGATATGCCAGTGCAGTTAGATGCTTTTTTTATTGCTAGCGGCTGCGCATTACTTATTGCTCCACCTGTTTTCATCGTATCAGGTTTATACCGTACCATTTTTCGTTATTCTGGCCTACCTGCACTGCTAACGGTAACAAAAGCTGTTGGTATATATGCAGCTTTATATTCTCTACTATTCACTTTAATAGGGATTGATGCAGTTCCCAGGACTGTTGGAATAATTCAGCCCATTTTGCTGCTTTTGATGGTGGGTGCTTCGCGCGCGCTCGCCAATATTTGGTTAGGAGGCTCTTATTCAAATATTCTTAAAAAAAATAACGTAACAAAAGTCTTAATCTATGGCGCAGGAAGTGACGGTCGACAGTTGGCCGGAGCTTTAGCTGGTAGTCATGATATGCGAGTGATGGGATTTTTAGACGATGATAATAATTTGCAGGGCCATGTCATCAATGGTTTGCGTGTTTACCAACCAGACGAATTGGCTAAGCTAATTTCAACTCATAAGATAAGCGATATTTTGCTGGCTTTGCCATCTTTAAGTAGGGCTAGACGAAACGCTATCTTACAAACAATGTCACATACTAAAGTCAAGGTGCGAACTTTGCCAGCATTGTTGGACTTAGCTCAAGGGAGGATTGGCATATCTGACATTAAAGAATTGGATATAGAAGATTTATTGACCCGAGAAGTAGTTACACCCGATTCATCACTACTTGCTCAAGATATTAAAGATCGGGTGGTTTTAATTACCGGGGCCGGCGGCTCTATAGGTAGCGAGTTATGCCGCCAAATAACTTTGTATTCACCAAAGACTATGGTGCTAGTTGAGCAAAGTGAGCATGCGCTGTATGAAGTCCATCAAGACATATGTGACCTAAATATTAGGCTTGGTAATGATGGGATCCGAATAGTCCCTTTACTTGCTTCCGTTCTAAATCGAGAGCGGATAAGATTAATTATCGGTGAGTTTTCTCCATCAATTATTTACCATGCTGCAGCTTATAAACATGTACCACTCGTTGAGGCTAACTTAGTAGAAGGTGTTAAAAACAATAGTATTGGTACTTTAATAGCAGCACAGGCAGCCCTTGAATTTAAGGTTCCCAATTTCATATTAATTAGTACCGATAAAGCAGTTAGACCAACAAATGTTATGGGGGCAAGTAAGCGTGTGGCCGAGTTGGTACTTCAAGGCTTAGCAGATGTTTCGACCGAAACTAAATTTTCAATGGTTCGTTTTGGTAATGTACTAAATTCATCGGGGTCAGTTGTGCCTAAATTTAGATCTCAAATTAAAGAAGGTGGTCCAGTAACAGTAACTGACTTTAGGATGACGCGTTACTTTATGACTATTCCCGAGGCGGCTCAGTTGGTGATCCAGGCTGGCGCATTAGCAAAAGGTGGTGATGTATTTTTGTTGGACATGGGGGAGCCCGTAAAAATTTTAGACTTAGCACAAAAAATGATAGAGCTCTCTGGGTTAACAATTAAAAATGATAAAAACTTAGAGGGTGATATTGAAATTATTGAAATTGGCTTGCGTCCAGGAGAAAAGCTGTACGAAGAACTTTTAATTTATGGTAATCCCGAAAAAACAATACACCCAAGAATTTATAAATCCAATGAAGAATTTTTACCATGGCATCAGCTCGAACATGTGCTACATGATTTACATGCAGCACTCGATAGATATGATGAAAATACAGTTTTAGAAATTTTAGGAAATTTGGTTTCAGGATATAAAGTGAGCCCCTCAAGTTTCGAAGAGCGATAATTTTTTTGATTTGATTGTTTGGAAACGGCATGTGATCAATGTTGGTTGCGCACTTAAGATATCTAATTTGCTGTTATGGCCGACACTCCAAAAATCTAGTAATTATTAGTAAGTAATGGTCAGCGTTTAGCTACTTTGGTATGAGTTCATTATGTTTATGCTGCCTTTCTAATAAATTTATACGACTATGCAAAACTATTAGTATCTAGCAATAAACAAGTATTAAACGATAATGAGCACTGTATTTATTTAGGAAGATGTTATAAATTGACAATTGGGACTGTAATATGCTCAACTAAGATTGAATAATTTTGAGTAAAATTTTTTGAAGAGTTGAAAAATTAGCGTTAATAAAAATGCTTTTTATCAGAATTTTTAAATCATATGAAGATTGTTTATAAATGAATAATCTTGAAATTTATTCAATTAATTTAGTCAAGTATCACTGAAGATATTAGGGCAGCTTTATTAGTAACATCCTAAGAGTTTGTAGTTGTTTACCCCCCTGATGCAGGGCCATATAAGCAGTCCCAATGAAAAAGTATATTTTTAACACTTCGTGGATTATTTTAGAGAGGGTTCTGCGGGTTGCTCTTAACTTGTTTATATGGGGTATGGTGGCGAAAGAATTGGGTATCGCTGAATTTGGGAAATTTTCTTATTTTCAGGCTTTAGTATTTTTGCTTATTCCATTTTGCACACTTGGGATTGATCAGATCATTCGCAATAAAATTAGTAATTTTCCTGAATCTGCCAATCAATACATTTCGACTGGAATCCAGATTAAATTTTATTCCGCATTATTACTATCGGTTTTTTGCATACTCTTTTTGATTTTTTTTGACTCATCAATTGCAGATGAAAAATTAATAATATTTGGTTTATTAATTAGTCTTATCTTTAGGTCATTTGGAATCATTGAATATTATTTTGATTGGAAATTAGAGTCCCGAATTAATGGATTCATACGAAGCTTATCATTTTTAATCGTTAGTGCTTTGTATATTGCAGCCTTGATGTTTGATGCTTCCGTATATTGGTTTGGATTTATTTATTCTTGTGAATTCTTAATTTGCGCATTCTTTTTGAATGTGGTTTATAAATTAGAAGCAGGAAAAATTAATTGGCATATCAATTTAAAATTCGTTAAAGAACTACTTAAGGCCGGATTACCAATTTTTATGTGCGAAATTGCAGTCTGTATTTTTTTAAGGGTTAATCAAGTTTTTCTGGGAAATATTCTTTCCTCTGAATCGGTGGGCTTGTATTCTGCCGCTGCTAGATTTTCTGAATTCTGGTACTTTATTCCATCTAGTTTGTTGGCAAGTTCATTCAGTTTGCTGACAGTCACGCATGCATTATCAAAGAACAACTTTAACAGATATGCCGGATTGCTTTTCGAAATAATGCTTATTTTAGAAATTGCAATTATTACCTTTACGTATATATTTTCCGAACGGATCATTTTATTTTTTTTTGGATCTCACTACTTCGAATCTATTGCTCTATTAAATATATTGATTTTGTCAAACACCTTTATGTTTTGGGGTATAGTTCAAGAGCCAATCGATGTTGCTAAAGATGCTCTTTATTGGCGATTCTTTAGGGTTAGCACTGGAGCGGTATTAAGTATTATTACCAGCTATTTTTTTATCTCTTGGTTTGGAGTTATTGGATCGGCCTGGTCCGTTTTTATTACTTTTTTCTGGACTTATTTTTTAAGCAATCTTTTTTATAAAAAGGGGCAAGAGATATTTTTAATTCAATTGAGGTCTTTTTTGTTTTTAGAGTTGTTAAAATTACTGCGATCAAGATTTTTTAAAAAAAACTAATTAGCTTAAATTACTGCGATATCTTTGGTATCAAGTGCATAAACTCTATTTAAAACCACTGCATTACTTAAAGTTATTTCCCGTATACCTACTGCAAAAACCCGCAGGATATGATTTGCGTCTTTATGGATTGATGCCACTTATTGGCCTGGGAACCATAATCAAAAGAAGGTGCATAGAAATTGAATTCTGGCCATTCATTGTATTATTTTTGTTCTCTACCCTAATGGCACTTTGCTTTGAGGATTGGCTTTCTGCTCGCAGAAGTTTTCAGACGCTTTGCATGGCTGGCTTTTGCTCTTATTTGATTAATTATTTCTCTCATGATCAACTTACACAACTAGCCAAGAATGCAATTTATTTATTAGTTGGCTATTATATTTATGACTTTTCATTTGGTGTGGCGAGTCATGTTTTAATCTTACAAACATGGCATACATATTTTTTGGTTCCCGGCCTTTTGAATAATCCTAACTATACTGGGTTGCTTTCCGCGGGCTTAACTATCTTTTTTGGAATTAGTAAGAGTTATCGATTCTTCTTTATGGGCCTCATCTTAGTTTTTATCTCACAAAGTAAGACTGCTTTTTTTTGCCTTCTATTAGCCATTCCTGCACTTTTCTTTTTTAATAAAGAGAATACTAAGTTACATTTCTATGCTTATGTAATTTTTACACTAATAGCTTTGTCTCCTGCGCTCCTTTTTTTATTTGAAATAGTTAGTCCTGAGTCGCTAAAAATGGTTGTGAATACTTGGTCTGGTAGTCGTTACACTATTCAACTTTCTTTTCTTGAGTTGTTTAAGGTGGCGCCATTTGGAGTGGGTTATGAAAGATCTCACGAGATGGTAGCGGACTATTTAATGCGTGGTTCATCGCTACTAACAAGCAATAACTTTACCCCTTTTTATGTCGAAAAAATTGGTTCGCATAGTACATTCATAAAAGTTTTATGTGAATTGGGAATTTTGGGGTACATTTGTTATTTGCAGTTTATTTATCTTATCCTAAGGAAAGGGCTGCAGGTTAACCCCCATATTGCGGTTGCCTTTATTTCGATTTGTGCTCCGCAAATGTTATTAGAAGGTCTGAATGAATTTATTTTTTACTTTTTTATTGCGCTAACTCTGCAGCCGTCAATACTCATGCAATCTAACCGCCTTCAGAGCTAGAATTTTCTCTATTAGAAGAGTTCTGTATAAATCTCTCATAATTTACTACACCCAAATAGTGGATCCCATCAAACGTGCCAATGCTGACTCAGTAATAGTTTATGTTATGCGTTAGCTGGATATTTTTCGTCAACATTTTTATCCCTATTCAGATTTTCAATATCCATAATGGTTCCATAAGTAAAGGGGTGCGATTTTAAAAATTTGTCGTGACTTGAATGGGTTGTATGGATTTTCTCTGTAAATCATTTTATTGATTCATGAGCACGTTGATGGCGACTAAATCCTGATCCGTTACTGCCGCGGCTTGGGCTTTCAGTCTCAGGGTGTTGAGAATATTGCCTTAACGAGCCTTATAGAGCGTTGCTTTGGTAGCAAAGAGGGCATCCAACGCAATGAGTGCATCCAGGTTAATTAAGGTGCCCACGTCAATTCCCGGCTGACTTGATGCTGGGATGGAAGCAGTCTACTTCTTTATGGCCTCAAATACTTTAACAGAAGCAAGGCCATCATAAAAACCAGTAAATGCTTGGCGCGTAGCTTGGCCAGCCGTTTTTCAGGTTGTCGTAATCGAATTTGGCTTTATCCAAGAGCGCAGCTCGTTGCCGAATTTCCTAGTTATTAAAGCCCCGCCGAGAAAATTGGCAAATTCATCTGCAATACAATGGTGTTGTTAAAGATGTTTTACACGGGGCCGATGGATTAAAATTGGTGGCTGAGCCATTCGCTGCATTAAAGCCAGTCGTATCCACAAATTTCACTATAGGTTAGTTTGCTGCCAAGGAGCCTCGATAGGAGCTTTGGGTAATATCGACGTTAGGCTGACTGGCAAGTGTCTCATAATTGGCTGCTTCTGCCTGCCTGACCCAATCGTTTAGTTGTTGACCGGGCGGTGCAGTTTGGGATTGACGCTGTCGGCAACCGGAATGCATTTGGCATCTTTTGTTAAAGGCTTGAGTGATGACACTGGATGCCCATCAATTTGCTCGAGTATGCCGCGCCGCACGATTAATTCTGCCTGGGCAGCGGTCTCTTGGGTATTGGCTAGATCAAAACAGGCCTGTGCATCATTGGAATCGACAATCGTGTGAGCCCTCTTCAAATTTCGATTGCGCAGCTTGAGGTTGCTGCTTAATCAAGGCCTTTTTTTGAAAGAGGTTGACATTATTTTGTGCGGTAAGTGCATCAAAATAGGCTTGCGAATCCAGAATAATCAAATCTTGTTGGGCTTGCAAAAATTGCAAATCTGATACTTTGGTCACCAGATCGCCTTGCTTAAATACTTCTAAGGTAGTGGCATTAAAAACCGGTTGGGTCAGGCTAACCGTTTAACTGCTTTGATCAAAGATGCGGTTATTTCCTTCGTCATGCAGAGAGAAGCAGGTCGCTGTGGTTAGCCAAGAATTGCGGCAGCAGAGCCCATAAACCTTGCCAATAAATCCATATTGAGGCCAAAATTAACACCGCTGTGCTAGCTACTGAAATTACTAAATGCGGGAACTCTGCTAGATGCAGGCGCTGTTAATTCTGACAGCAAGGATGGGTTTAAGGTAACTAAACTGGTATATTAGCGGACGGAATCGGGCAAAACAGTTGCTTGATCGGCTGTAGGCACATTTGATGCTGGTTTTTTTGGGGGGATGCATATCAATGGTATTAATCCCTTGAAAATGGTAGGACGGGCGAGATTCGAACTCGCGACCAACGGATTAAAAGTCCGCTGCTCTACCGACTGAGCTACCGTCCCACTTTCATGGCACTACAAAATAATGATCCAAAGTTTTGTTGGATTGTTTGCTGTCAAAAAAAGACATTTAATAAAGTTTAATTCAGTAAACCATAAATTATAGCAAGATGTTGAACCTCCCCCTCTGGCCGCGCTTTGGGGCCGTCGAAGTCCATTAGCCGCGCCTTGCCACTGGGGGATTCTTAGAAAAATAGTCCTTAATGCCCGCTAGGATGGCTTCGGCAATGCGCTCTTGGTAGCCCTCATCATTCAGGCGTCTTTCTTCTTGGGGATTACTGATAAATGCGGTTTCGATGAGGATGGAGGGGATATCTGGGGCTTTGAGAACGGCAAAGCCGGCTTGCTCGACCTTATTCTTATGAAGGGGGGCAAAGTCGCCAATATTGCGCAGTACCGAGTTTCCCACTTTCAAGGAGTCATTAATCTGGGCGGTAGTCGACATATCAAGCAGTAGATGGGCCACTTGCTTATCTTTGACTTTGATATTAATACCGCCAATTAGGTCCGAGGAGTTCTCTTTATTGGCCATCCAGCGAGCTGCCGAACTCGTAGCCCCTTGTTGGGATAGGGCAAAAACCGATGCTCCTCGCGCATGGGGTTGAATGAAGGCATCGGCATGAATGGAGATAAAAAGATCAGCTTCCACTTGGCGGGCCTTGGAGACCCGGCGGTGCAATGGCACAAAGTAATCGCCCTCGCGGGTTAAGAATGGGCGCATTGACGCCTCTTGATCGATCTTGCTCTTTAAGCGTTTAGCGATCGACAGAACAATATTTTTTTCATAAGACCCCCGCGCCCCAATCGCTCCAGGATCTTCACCGCCATGTCCGGGATCAACGGCAATGGTGACCAGACGCTTAAAAGGGATTCGCTGCCAGGCAGATTGCTCTTCTTGGGTTGTTGATTTGCCGGTATTGGGGGCCTGTGCCAAAGATTTGTTCTTCTTTGCGGAACTTAATTCGGGCCTTGGTTGCGTTGTAGCCCCATGTGTGCTATCAGATTTTGCAAACGCAGCAATTGGATCATCATCTTTTTTGCTCCGAGTCTCAAGCAGTAATTTTTCTTTCTTGGCGTTCTCCTTAACAAGCTGCATGAGAGGGTCGGGCGGATTGGTGGGGTAGAGATCTAAGACCAAGCGGTAATGGTATTCCGCAATTGGGTCTAAGGTAAAGAGTTGGGGCTTCACCGCCTCTTTGAGATCAAATACTAAACGCACGACCGTCGGTTGAAATTGTCCCAACCGGATTTGGGCTACATAGGGATCATTGGGTTTGACCTTGGCCACTAGATCTCTCAGGGTTGGGTTGAGTTGCAAACCCTCAATATCCACTACCAAGCGATCGGGTCCACTTAAGAGCTGATGGCTAATCGGTAATGCTTGATCAGATTCGACGGTGATGCGAGTGTAATCATCGGACGGCCAAATGCGCACACCAATTAACTTCGCGCTCGTGTTGGCGCCGACCACCAGTTCACTCTCAGTCAGAAGAACAACGAGCACTCCCAAAGACCCCATAGACTTCAGACCATGCTCTAAGACCAATCGGCGTTTGGGATCCATCTGCATTCTTGGGGTTAGTTAATTGGGTGTTTGAACTTTGAAGTCTAGGCGATTGACCAGATTCTTTAAGAGCTCTTGACCCCTTGGGGTATTGGTATGAAATGTAACTTGACGCTTATGCTTATGGTGATGATCGTCTGGGTTGGATTTGATCTCAATTCTAAGATCCATTAAGGGTAAAGTGGGGCCCGCTTTTTCGGACCACTCGACAATGCAAATGGTGGGTTCATGGCTAGTAAAGTGTTCTTGTAAGCCTGCCTCGATCCATTCCGAGGGAGATTGCATACGATATAAATCGAAATGATAGAGCTGGATGGCGTGTTGATTCATTTGCAGATTATGGGGTTCGCAGAGACTATAGGTGGGACTCTTCACCTTGCCGGTATAGCCCAGTTCCTTTAAGAGATAGCGCACGGCCGTGGTCTTGCCAGCACCTAAATCACCCTGCAGACTAATATGAAGATGAGCTGTTGCAGGGCTTTGGCTTAGTTGAGAATTCATAGAGGCAGAGAGTGACTGGGCTAGGGACTGAACCAAAGTAGCAGTAGCCGCTTCATCGCTACAATGAACTTCATAGAAGCTATTTGGATTGGCTTCCTCAGTTAAATTATCAGAGGGTGCAGCGCTCACGTAAGACCTTTATAGAGATTAAATCACGAAATTTTAGGATAGGATATTTTCCACAATTTATATGCATTCTCAGGCATTTTCATCCGAATTGCAGAGTCAGTTAGAGGATATTCGTAGCTGGCTGGATGGCCGAGCCAAGGAGTTGGGCTTTGGCCAATTGCGCATTAGCGATACTGATGTGAGTGAGGCAGTTCCTAAGCTCGCACGCTGGTTAGCAGAGGGGCGCCATGGGGAGATGGAGTATATGGAGCGCCATGCCAGTCTGCGCGCAAAGCCCGGGCAATTGCAAGCGGGTGCCATACGCTCGATCAGTGTGACCATGCCCTATTTACCCCAGAATGCTTCGCAGACCAGGCAGGAGCAGTTATCGACAGAGTTGGCTCGTCTACAAAAGCCCAAAGAGGCGGTGATTTCTCTCTATGCGCGCGGTCGCGACTACCACAAGATCTTACGAGCAAAGTTGCAGCTCTTAGCCACCGAACTTGAGGAGAAGATCGCGTACTTGCAAGCGCATGCCGATGGCTTGCAATATCGCGTTTTTACCGACTCAGCTCCGATCATGGAAGTGGAGCTTGCCAGAAAAGCGGGTCTTGGTTGGCGAGGTAAGCACACCTTGCTACTCCATCGCGAATTTGGCTCTTTCTTTTTCTTGGGAGAGATTCTGATAAATCTTCCCTTAGCAGTCGATGAACCGGTGGAAGCACATTGCGGCTCTTGTGAGGCGTGTATTGATATTTGCCCCACTCAGGCGATTACCGCTCCCTATGCACTTGATGCTAGACGTTGTATTTCGTATCTCACGATTGAGCATCCTGGATCGATCCCGCTAGAGTTTCGCAAAGCAATGGGCAATCGCGTGTATGGATGCGATGATTGTCAACTCGTCTGCCCATGGAATAAATACGCCCAGCACACCAGCGTACCCGATTTTGCCGAGCGCCATCAATTAGGGAGCATCACCCTTGTGGAACTCTGGTCATGGAGTGAAGCACAATTTAATCAGCGCCATGAGGGTAGTGCGATTCGGCGTATTGGTTACTTGCGCTGGCGTCGTAATCTAGCGATTGCTCTTGGTAACGCGCTTGCCTCTAGCCTAGATGAGCAGAGTAAGAAAGAGATTGTTAATCAATTGCGCGCTGGATTGCAAAGCGCTGATCCTCTTGTTGCTGAACATATTACCTGGGCTCTGGAGCAAGCTAATGGCCAAGGAAGTTACTCTATAGCTAGATGAACATGGCATCTCTTTGTGAGGATCGTATTCCTCTAAAATAAGGATTCCTAGCGTATGAGCACTCCCCATTCATCCCCAGACCCTTCTGTTGATCAAACGCAGACGGACAGCCCCCGTTTTCAGGATCGCAAAGATGCATTTTGGAGTGGGGTGCGCGATGGTCGCGGGGCGCCAGCCATGGTACTTTTTGCGGGAATGGTGGGCTTTGGGGCGATGGGGCGTACCAACGGCTTTGATCTTTGGTTTACCACGGCGACTAGCTTTCTCATGTTTGCTCTTCCTGGGCAGATTGTGATGCTTGAGATGATTTTGCTAGGCGCATCCTCACTGACGATTGCCTTAGCGACATCTCTTACCGCAACGCGTTTTGTGACCATGACGGCGACCCTCTTTCCACTTTTACATGAGCGCGATCGCAATAAACAGCTTTATGCCAAGGTACATTTACTCGCGATGACTGCATGGGCTGTTTCTTTAAAAGAGTTTCAGACCATTGAGCCGAAGCATCGCTTGAGCTATTTTGTTGGCTTAGGCATTTTGTGTTGGTTGATTTCTGTACCAGGAACGATTGTGGGTTTCTTGATTGCGGGCAGTGTACCCATGCCCATTACCTTAGGTTTAATCTTTATTAACCCACTCTTTTTCTTACTGACCTTTACCGAGATCAAGGTGACAGGCTATCGCCTAGCGATATTCTTGGGCAGCATTTCCGGCCCGATTTTTTATCTGATTGATCGTGATACGAGTTTGCTAACCGCCGGACTCATCGGTGGAACCTTAGCCTATTGGATTGATCGAACGTGGATTCGGCGTTATGACCGTCGGGGTAGCGCATGAGCCTTATGCAATCCATTACCCAAAACCTCGATACGGCCTTTGCGATTCAACAAGGTTGGGGTGCATGGCTCGCGCTTTTGGCGGCTTGCTTGGGGACTTATCTATGTCGCGCGGTTGGTGTTGCCCTCTCTGGGCAAGTGAGCCAAGAGAGCGAGTTCTTTCGTTGGCTCTCGGCGGTGACCTTCGCGATGGTGGCGGCGCTGACCATCCGGCTCACCTTCTTACCGATGGGGCTCCTAGCCACTGTGCCGCGCTATCTGCGTACTCTGGTTTGCATATTG
>JACCDI011757229.1_pt1 | contig 19690 bp, 17 predicted proteins | sample 7442791 | NCBI WGS metagenome assembly JACCDI01 (sample SAMN15323434, study PRJNA562643) | freshwater metagenome | isolation source: river surface water | place: USA:Blue River Watershed | collected 2017-08-15
GATAAGGATTAACCTACACTTCGCACCATGAGTATTGAGAACATGAACTCCGTTTTTGCCCGCATGCAGGCAATGGCCGATGCTGCCAAGGGCACGACAGCCAATGTGGGCAACGACCCCCGCATGCCGCTTGCCGGAAATGCCGCCGGGGCGCCCGCGCCTTCGGTGGATTTCGGGGCCGTGTTGGAGAAAGCTGTGCGCGAAGTCAGCGATGCCCAAAACACTGCTCAGGCGAAGGCACAGGCCTTTCAGATGGGCTCCAAAGATATGTCGCTTGAAGAGGTAATGATTTCCCTTCAAAAGGCAAACGTTGCCTTCCAGGGAATGATTGCCGTGCGCAATAAGCTGGTCGACGCCTACAAGGAAGTCACCAACCTGCAGATCTAGTTCTGGGCGCGCAGGTCCTCAGCCGTTTTGCCATCGACCTGATAGGCCCAGCTTAGTACCTCGGCAACCGCCTTATAGAGCTCTGGCGGAATCAGCTGGTTTAGATCTAACTGCACGAGCAACTCGACCAATTCCGGTTCAATCGCTATCGGCACCTGGTATTCATTGGCCCTTGCAATAATGGTTTCCGCGATATGTCCTGAGCCACTGGCCACCACGCGTGGTGCCCCTGAATTCTGCTCGTAACGCAGGGCCACGGCACGCCGGTTGTAGGTATCAGCGCTCATGCGATCACCTGGCCATCGACCGCCTGAACACGCAGATTCACTGATTCACCCCCCGACGCATTTAAGGCAGACCGTAGTGCCGGTAAGTTGCGTGCCAACACCGCCTGATTCTGTAACTGCGGCTCAATAACAACGCTCACCGACTGACCCACCTGCATGGCGCGGATTTTGACTGGGCCCAGGGTGGGTAGCTCGAACTCCACAATGACCTGCGCACCCTTCACCAAGGCGCCGCCCGCAAGCGCCGGGTCCTGAGCATAGGCGTCATCTCGAGAAATACGGGCGTATACGCCTGGCGTAAACTGACCTTCCCAAAATAGCTGCCCGTGCATCACCAGAGTGACCCCATTCAGAACCTCCAAAGAGCTTGGCTCGGGAACGCTTTGCAGGGCCTGCGCGGCCGTGATGGTCGCTGCCGAGCCACTGCCACCTTCTGCCTTGCCACCCACGAGCTTCTCGCGCTTTATCCCTAAGGCCTCAGCAAACCGAGCAATCGCAAGCATGGGCGAGCGCTCAAGGCCAAGCTTTAACATCTGAAGAGCATCCGCAGGCGTTTTAGCAAGGGCCGTATCCTGCCCCGTTTGTTGCTTTTCTCGCTGCTGTTGTTGGACAAATTCCTTAGGCAAGGGCCAGGGCAGTCGGTGCGGGCCGGCTTCCGCCTTCACCATCTTTCCACTTAAGGCCGCGATGTAGGCTGCCGCCTCAGAGTCCTCGGCCTCTTCAGGCGAGACATAAATCGGCCCGGAATGATCCAGACTCTGACGAACGGTGTGGGTCGTGCGCGGGCCCTGCGACACCGGCACCGGCACCTTCAAGAGCACACTGGGGTCAATGCGCATGGCAGCATCGCCCATCACCACCGGCGCGATACGCGCCACCGGCTCAACCTTGGTTTCTTGGGACGGGACGGTGGGTTTAGGGATATTGGAGGGTATCTGCATGGGGCATGTGTCTTACCCCATTTATACGGCAGATTGGTGGCCCCGGTATAGCCACCCGGCCTTTAATTCCCTTCAAAGGTGTCTCGAGGACGGTTATTAACCCCGCACCGCAACGACCGAGGAATCAATTACGGGATCAATTACCGATATCGGGTTACTCATAACTTCTCGAGATCCGGTACCTTCCGAAGCCCGCATCGCACTGATTTCCACCCAGGCCGACTCCAGACTCTTAAACACCTCAATCACCCCAGTTAACAACTCAGCATTTTTCTTTAGACGCGCCTGGAGAATTTCTCGCATCGACCAGTCATAAAGGGCCGCTAGGTTTACGGCAATATCCCCGCCATTTTTCGTATCTAGGGCGGCGACTAACCCTTTTTCAATCAAATCTAAGGCCTTCTCAGCCGCCGGTGTTGCGTCAGCACCCAACTCAATTGCCCGCTGCGCTTCGCGCAAATTTTCAATTAGGCGCTTATACACCAGAATAATTAGTTCCAAAGGGCTAGCCTCGGACACGGAGGTCTCGTTCGAGACCTGTTTGTAGGCATTTGCTGCTCGTCGATTCATGTTCTATTTCCTCTCAATCAAGTTATTTTTGTTGATACCCCACCAGACCCGATAATGCCGAGTTAAGGCCATTACTGACCAACTGCAACCGCATCAAAAGGGCATCGAGTGCGGCGTACTGCTTGTAGTACCTGGTTTGAATAATGGCAAGTTTTTCTTCTAACTCGTCCACCTTGTTCTCTAATCGACCCTGCTCATCCTCTACGCTCGTAATTCGGGAAGATACAACCCCATCTTTCTTCAAAGCGTTAGTCATGTAACTAGTGAAATTAACCGTTGCACTCTCATAGCCCATAATGACTCCATTATTGAGCTTCGACTGCAGCCCATCGGAGATAGCTAGAGCAAAGTCCGTTTCATCGATTTCTAAGCGACCATCGACTTGTAAGACAACCCCAATGGTGCCGAGGGCGAGCGTTCCGCCATCAGCCAGTCGGATTCCATTGGAATACAAACTTTTCAAACGATCCATGAAACTGCGAACACTGGGATCATTCGCTAGTGTGCCCCGCTTCTGCGGGTCGGCTGATGCTAGCGTTTTTTCCCGATAAAAATCCACTAGGTCATTAAACGCGGTGACAAACGCCCGAAAGACCGAGCTAGAGGAGTCTTCTGCCGCTACCGCAACATTTAAGGTCGTTGCAGTTAGGGCAGGATTTGTAAATTCAGTATCTGCGTCTGAAATCGAATCGATTTCGCCCCCGCCCGGCGTGACTGGGGTATTGAGACTAATTGTTACCCCGGTGATGACATCTGAAATTTGATTCGATGACCGCTGCACCACTAGGCCGTTTACGGAGACGTAGGCATCCCGACCGCTTTGCAGTATCACTGAGGTATGGTCTGGGGACCCGGCAGAATAATTTTCAATCACTGACTCACGTGCTGAGACACCCGTACTCGAAGAGGAGCCGTTCGTCGTAGACGTGGTTGCCGTGAATCCGGTACCGGGGGTGTTGGCGGTTAGAGTGACGGCTCGGCCGCTAACCGATGCTGTGGCGGGTCCACCTCCAGCGATTAATGCCGCAATCTTTGTAGCAAGGTTACTGTACGTGTCATAGTTTTCACCAGTGCTAACAATATCCTCTGACAAAACCACATAGTTGTAATTGAAAGTTCCCGTGACATCTGTGACGGATACAGAAATACTATCTCCCTCAGCGTACTTTCCAGAAAAATTAATGCTGTCTATTTGAGCAACGGTAGGCGCGGTCTCAATGCCGGAGAATGTCATGACATGTGACCGGAAATTATTGACTCCTGAAGCAGTAAACACAAAGGTATTGCCAGCCTCTGGCGTCTCGTCAAACGATAGATTCACGGATCCCGTTGCCAAGAACGTAGTTCCGTCAAATGTTGCGCCTAGGTTTCCGTCATTCGTTAAGACTGTCCAGGATGTTCCGTCATAGCTTAACGAATAGGTCCCGGTATCTACAGCCCCCGTTGCAGATTCAAACGATAAGTTTCCAGCGCCGGACTCCTTGGCTACGACCGATATGGCGTAGCTACCACTATCAACCCGGACCAATGACGCGACTGCGCCGGCGTCGAGCAGGTTGACCATGTCTTGAAGGTCCGAAACGGTGTAAGTGCTCGACAGCGTCCGTTGCTCGGCGGCAGCTACTGTGGTCGAGCCATCAGAGGCATTAAAAAAGCTGGCGGTTAATCCTCTCAATGGGTTCGTGGTGCTTAAGACTAGTTTGTCGTTAATGATCTGGGCATACACGCCCTCCAGAAGTCCATCATCGGAGGCCGAGTTGATGGCTTCGGCCACATCGGTCGCGCTTAGCGGCTGGCCCGAGACTAATGGCTCTAAAGTCAGTGTTTGCTCGCTACCTCCATTTGTCTTAAAGATAATCTTGTCGTTTTCGGCGAAGCCCTCGACGGGTTCTGCAAACTCGGCATCTATTGGCCGGTAAGTAAACCCGGCTAGGGTCAGTTCGAAATCCTGAAGATTCAAGACTCGACTGGCCGACGTAAATCCTGGGATAGAGATAGTTTCTGACTGGGCAGTTTGGGCAACTTTTACCGAATAGGTCCCCTCAAGAGCGGCATTCGTTGCCGTAGCGGTGACCTTGCTCGAGTCCGTAGACGCCGCCGTCCGATTGGTAAACAGCCAGGCATCTTGAATCTTTTTAGAAGCGGACTCCAAGGCACCGACCTTCGACTTAAACTCGCCAAGCGTACTGATCACCAGCGTTTTTTTCTCAATCTGGCTCTCAATCTTTGTCACCGGCGCGCGCTCAGCCTCCATGAGACTAGTGACGATCTCACTGACATTGAGCCCGCTCGTGATACTCGCTGCGCTTGTTGTGGCCAAACCAACCCCCTAAAACAGACTCCCCCTGCACTGGGTAACGGCAGGTTTTCTAGAGCACTTTAGGGGGCTAAAGCAAGACTTATGCCAAATGTTAGGCAAAGAGGTGAATCAGTCGTCCGCGCATCTCGTGAATATTTCGGGCGACCCGAAGCATTTCCTCACTCGGAACCTGTCGAACCACCTCCCCCGAGGCCTCGGAAAAAACTCGGGTGATGTAATGGCCAGTGGACTCATCGAAGCTGACGGTGACGTCCCGCCCATTGAGACGTAAAAAGCCCTGTATCTGGCTTGCCAGGTCGGGCTCCTGATTTTTTTGAAAAAAGGCGGCTACCTGCCTATCAACACGCTCATCAGAACGTGCCAATTCCGGCATTTGAGCCGATTTGAAACCCTGCACTGAGGCAGGCATGGACGCATCGATCATAAGCCTTCGTACCCTCTGTCCCGAAGTTTACTCGATTCTTCCCCTAAACCTCAAGGGCCGATGCTCAGGCCTTTTGGTTAACTAACCCTCCGAGGTGTTCCTGAATCATTCGGGAAACCTCAAGCACCTCCTCCGCCGGAATCGTTCGAATTACTTCTCCAGAGCTAGCCTCCACTACTCGGGCAACATAACGATCAATAGACTCGTCAAACGACACTGATAGGTTACGACCCGACTCACGCAGATAGCTCTGAATTTGTTCGACAGCCTTATTCAGATCTGCCTGCTGAGGCGCCAAAGGATTAACTGTAGTCGCTTTAGACCCTGAGACCGCCGGGTTCTTCTCGCTTGGACTCAACCGAGATGACCCCGCTCCAGCGGAAAAGCTCTGCACAGAAGGGACCGCCGGGCCCGAAACCCGCGTGGACGTATTCACATTGTTCATTACTATTTTCCTCCTAGCACCAAAGGGAGAAAGAGGCATTGCCCCTTCCTCCCCTAAAGTTAGTTAACCGAGAAGTCTCACATTAACTATAACCCATCATATTTACTGCAACAGCGAGAGCACTACATTCGGCATCTGATTTGCCTGCGACAACATCGCCGTGGCTGCCTGCTGGAGAATCTGCAAGCGAGTCAGGTTGGCTGTCTCTGCAGCGAAGTCAGTATCCCGAATTCGACCCATTGCAGCGGTCATGCTCTCGGTCTGCGCCTGGATGTTATTAATGGCGTACTCGATACGGTTATTTTGCGCACCAAGACCAGACCGAATCTCAGTTACCGCCACAATGACATCCTCTAAGCGATTAGAAAGATCAGTGAAGTTATCAGACGACAACACTGCCTCTGTCTGATCAGCCATCGCCTTCAGGGTATCATTTAATCGAGAAAATACCATGTAGGTGTCCTGATCCCCACCGTCATAGTTTAGGTTTCTATCGAAGATCCGCACATCTTGGAAACCATTTACAACAAAGGTATCCCTGGTATTTGCACCAGCCTGAAAGACCGCCTGCATGGTCCCAGTCGAGACTGTTAACGTAGCATTATTCAATGTTGTTGCAAAGGCGGATACGTTTGCGACAGCTGCCGGATCCTGATTTGTCAATTCAAACTTGATTCCCAGCCGATCGAAATTCAGATTAATCGCAGTTGAAGACGCTAGTTTGAAGAAGTTTTGTCCATTGTCGACATAGTCGTCGGTATTGGCATAGATCTCACGTGCTACATCTTCGAACATAATCGACTGGCTTAGACCAATCGAATTACCGATCGCCACGCCACTTAAGCCGGTTGTTGATGCAACCGCGGTTAGCGTCATTGAGGTTGCAGTAACCGAAACCTTATATTGACCGACGTTGGCGTTATCCAAGACGATATCGGTCAGATTGAGACCTGCCATGATGTTATCGTCAGCTTCCCACCCGGCTTGCTGTGCTCCGCCGGAAGCGGCGTTTACCGCAATCGCTGCCGAACCCTTCAAAGCGGTTTTAAGAAGGGACAGTCCGTTAAAGGTTGTGCGCTCTGCCACCAGGTTAATTTCATCACGCAGAGCGAAAATCTCATCGGTCAAGGTCTTACGCTGGCTGGTGTTGTATGAGCCATTGCGACCCTGGATAGTCAACTCTTTCATGCGCTGCAGCATGGTGGAGACCTCAGCCAAGGAGCCCTCCGCCGCTTGAACCATGGAGATCGCATCGTTGGCGTTTTTAACCGACTGAGTCGTTGCCTTTACTTGGGAGGCGATTTTCTCGGAGATCCCGAGGCCGGCCGCATCGTCTTTGGCACGGTTAATACGTATCCCTGTGGAGAGACGCTCGACCGCTGTTGGCATAGCGGTCCCGACCCTTCCCAGGTTCTTTTGAGCGTACAGAGACGCCAAATTGGTGTTAATTGCAGTCATGTAAGGCTCCTTTAAGGAAAAAGTCGGGCAACTCGCCCTGCACCTACAATTACGGAAGTTGACTTTACTTGTTTAGTGTCGCACCATGGATTCAAGGCACTAATACAAAATTTATATAAAAATCAACAAGTTACGAATGAAATCGAAAAGTAAGAACGCTGAAAATCTCCTCGAAAAGGCTAAGTTCTTAACAAACGAGTGTAAGTACGCTGAGGCCCTAGCCCTCCTTGATGATCATTCCAAAAATCTCAGGGAGTATTCGATATTTCACAATATGAAAGGGGTCTGTCTCCAGGGCTTGCAGGAGCATGACGCTGCGGTGAAATGCTTTCTCGACGCAATAAAAATCAACCCTCTCGATCCCTTGCCTTTTACGGGAATTGGCAACTCCCTCTTTAAGAATCTTCAATATGCCGAATCTGAGCGCTATTACGAGCTGGCCCTAGTAGTGGATGAGCACTACCACGATGCCCTCGTCGGCATTGGCGCTGTCGCGTTCCAACAGACACAGTACGAGAAGTGCGAAGAGTTTTTAAAACGTGCGTTACAACAAAAATCTGCAACGGTTACAACGAACACAAACTTAGCCAATTGCTACTCGGCGCAGGGGCGGCACGAGGAGGCGCTTCAACACCTAAAAATAGCGGCAAAAAATGCTAAAAAAAACTCGCCCACCTTTATGAATCTTGGCTTGATCGGCCTGGGACGGGGAGAATTCGAAACGGCTTGGGATTTTTACGAGCACCGCTTCAATGAAGACAATTTCATCGTCGAACGATTCACTCGAGTTCCCCGATGGGTCAAACCGCTTGGGGAACCTAAAAAAGTACTGATCTGGGCTGAGCAAGGACTGGGTGACGAAATTATGTACGCGAGTATCTATCGGGACCTGGAGGCGCTCAGCGAAACCTTTGTGGTTGAGTGCGACCCACGGCTGCTGCCGATTTACCGGCATTCATTTCCAAGCCTGCTCCTAACGGCCAAGACCAAAGCTAATGACGCCACAGGAATCGATTACCAAATTCCCTTGGCTAGTCTGCCGCATATTTTTCGACGCTCAAAAGCAGCATTTCAAAAAGCCGCTCACCCATTCTTGACCCTGCCCCCCCCCAATCCAGAACAAGAAAAAATCCTTTCGCAGTTACGCGCGCTGCCTCGGCCTCGAATCGGAGTGAGCTGGGAGAGTTTCGCCCTTACAGCAAACTTTCGTGAACGCAAAAGCATCCCTGCTGCTGAATTTGCAGTCCTAACGCAATCCCTAAACACTACATTTATAAACTTACAGTTTCCAAATCCAAACCAACACGAGCAAGCCAGCGTCCAACACGTTCCAACCAATGTGATGACCTTGCCCAATGTCGATTTAAAAAATGATATGACAACCCTAGGAATGATCATCCAGGAGCTCGATCAGGTCATTACGATTGGCAACACAGTAGCCCATCTTAGTGGGGCACTGGGAAAACCGGCTACGGTGCTGCTCCCCTCCGTCGCCGACTGGCGCTGGGGATTTTCTGGCGACCGTTCGGTTTGGTATCCCAGCCTCACGCTAATACGAAATACGCACAGGTCTAGTTGGATAACACTTTTAAACAATATTCGGATTTAACACGGTCATTGCGAGAAATCACTTTTTTTCTGCAACCCCAAAAAATTGGGGTCAACTATCTGATGGATGACAGTATCTTCCACTTCCTTCAGAAATCTCGTTGGGTTCAGAGCAGAATCTCGCGCGAAATCTCTGCGAAATGCAGACTCTGTAGCGCCGCCGTTGGGCGCGTGAATCCCACCCTCAAGCTGATCTCGGGCGAAGTGCTGAACATAAGAATTCGCCGTAAGTAAAAAGTCAGATTGCAAGACCGCTGGGTAGTGATAATCCCAGCCATAGGTATATTCCAAGGTCGAGTGATGGTCCAAGGCAGCCACAATTTGTTCCGCCATGTCTCGGGTATAACACTGACTCACGCCAGGACAGGTTTTGGACATAACAAATCCCTCCGACTCAGTCGTAATAGCAGACTGGTGGAAACGGGATCGAAATAGTCCTACGGGATTGCGGTATGAGTAGGTGCCTTGGAAGCTAAAAATATCCTGCAAAACTTGAAGAAATTCGGGATCATGAAGAGTGTCATTATCGGTCAGGTAGAGAAGATCAAAAGAGCGATGCAGGTGTACAAAATCACGAAACGCACGCGCACGAGAAATTTCGATTCCCACACGCCGCGGAAACACGACCACCATGGGAGAATACTCCGCTAACTCTGCAACGCCATAATCCGTAGAGCAGTCATCGTAAATTGTAAGCTCAGCGTTCCCTTTGCTACAGATGCCAGCGAGATTTTTAAGACAAAGCTCCGTAATGCGTGGTCGATTATACGTAGCAACTGCAACTAAAATTCGCACGAAAAATCTCCTTCTCGCCCTACTTGTTCCAAAAAACGCTTCCACTGACAGCCCAGCATCGCCGGCGAAAACTCCGGAAGAAGAACCTCTTGAGCGCGTAGTACCCTGGGGTGCTCAACTCGCGGATTTCGCAGAACATCAAAAATCGAGTCGCAATCAATATCCGAGTAAAACTCTCGATACGACCGATAAGACTCCAGCGAATGAGTAATTACCGGTAACCCCAAGGCCAAGGCAGTGACAAGTCGATTAGCGCTGGCGCCCGATTTCCTCGGGTCATGAAGACCTGCAGGAATCAAGGCGACGTCGGACAACAAGGCAGCCTTGCTAAGCCCCTCGACAGACCAAGGGACGAGGGTTAAACGCGGAACACCAAATAGCGAGCGGTGGCTATCAATCCATGACAACCCAGCATTATCCGTTACCGTAATAAGCGCATGGCATCGATCAGAAAGGTCATGGTGCCGAAGAAACGCTACAAGGAACTCTAGGTTAGACGGATGGCCAAACCACAGGACTACCGGCTTTTCCTGCCGCACTAAGCGAGGTGCTATCGGCAAGTATTCAATACAATCGAAGATACACACAATCGGGCCCTGCCAGCACTGCCCAAGGTACCTTGCCATCAACTCCGAAGGAACGACAACACAATCCCCGAGCGACAGTGCCTGTCGATAAAAATCTGACATGGACGATGAGTAACCCAGATGATGGTCGGTGTAATCAATGATTACTTTCGCACCACGCTGTCGAGCACCACGCATCTCGGACAACCACGCCAACCCACGCACACTAATGTCATTGGCACCGATTTTGCACACCACCACTACATCAGGAGCGCCCTCTATCGTCTCGCCAAACGACTGGCGAACACCTTGAGATACTAGATAGGTTGCAGCACAGGCAGCCCGCAAACGCACGCTGGCCAAATTAGAGCTCTTTAGTTGTTGAAGGTTAGATACTCCACCGACAAGCCAATGAATCGTCGTCATGTCGTATGGCCTACCCAGTCTCAGCCACTTTAGATAGCCCGTCAGAGCGCCATTCAGAATGCCCAAAGAAGGAAAAGGGAGACTCACAAATCTGATCAAACCGATAGCCGAGGCTCGCGACCTTCCGGGAAACGGCGATTTCAGCTGCTACACACTCACCACGATTAGCCCCCACAGGAAAGCCACCCAATAACCTTAGCATCGTTCCAGGAAAGACCCACACAAGTGAACGAAGATGCTCAGCAGAGAGTCCGGGGTCTACACCCCAATTTTTCATGGTCGACAAGTAACAGGCCACCCGACCCGCCGGGCCGCCATCAACAAAGTGTTCCGCAGTAATCTGGTTGAGGCCACTGCCCAATAAGACCGGCCAAGGGTGCGCCCATCGCCGATTTATTGTCTCGCCCAACATGCCTAGGCGAACATCACTCTCGAATCGCTCTGTTGCGGCCTGGATGAATCCATCTCGCTTTAGAAAGCATTCGTCTTGCAGAAACACATAGAGATCTGAATCCGGATTCTCAAGAAAACCACGATTCCACGCCCCGATATTCATTCCCTGGTTCGGGTTACTTAGGACTTGTACACCCAACGCCAACTCGTGCGAGACCGAGTCTGACTCTTGGTTGACGACCACACAAATCTGATCCCGATAAACCACTAACTGCTGCAATAAGCGCCGCAATTCACTAGGGGAGCGTGTGCTGTAATATGAAATAATAATCCGAATTTTCATAGAGAATAAGCTTGCAACTTACATCTTAGGAACGCGATGACCGCGCAACAAACCCCGCAAATTTTTCAGATTTGCTACTCCCCTAACGTTCGCCCCTTGCTGGATCCCGGATTTGGGATTGCTGGCGATGAGTCCAATCCGAGGCCAGAGTGGTTTGAATATTGGCATATCCGTAACTTCCTAAAATCTGAAATCCTAGACGAGAATACTTTTTACGGATTTCTTTCGCCTCGGTTCAAAGAGAAAACAAACCTCAGCGCAGCTGATGTATATCGCTTTCTTGATAAGCATAACGACTGCGACGTTATTTTGTTTTCTCCTTATCTTGATCAAAGTGCGCTCTTTCTTAATATTATTGAACAAGGGTGGTTCGCGCATCCTGAACTAAAAACAATTTTTGCAGAAATTTGCAAACGCTACTTCAATAATATTGACCACGAAACACTAGTGACGACGACTGAGACTACTGTATTTTGCAACTATTTCGTAGCGAAGCCTAACTTCTGGGCTCGCTGGTTCGAAATCTGTGAGGATATCTTTAATTTGGTGGAATCAGGCAGCGACCCGCTTGGGCTTGAGATTTCGGGAACGACACGCTACAAAACCTCCACCGCACCAATGCGAACATTTGTTATGGAACGAATTGCTACGTTACTGCTTCACACTGAACGCCATTGGAAATCAAAAAATCACCCCTCTTATCAATGCGCAGTAGGAAAAATGTCTGTAGCCCGCGCAACGACGGCGCTTTTGGCACTTGATGCATTAAAACAAATCTATGTCAACACCCATGCTAACGAGTACCTGTTTAGTTACTTCAATAATCGACTTTCTCTACTGCGACAAACCACGTTGCCAGGCCACCTAAAGTCAACGCAAAGTCCATTTGGTGCGTTCAATAAATACACAAGCTATCTTCTCAATAAAATGCGTATAGACAGTTTTTAAAGTTATTGCTTCGCGAAATTGAGTCTTATATTTGATGATGGCTCAACATGGGCGACGCTTCTTTGGAAACTTCGCTCGTGTTCTTGGGCCGTTTTTAAATCGTTTGCGCTTGCTTTTAATCCAAGTTCCGTACACACATAACCAACAATATCCTCTACTCCGAGCGCCCGATCGCCCAGATGTCTCAGGCGGCTGACAAACCAAGAATTGCGCTGTAATACCCAACCAAGTGGTACCGGCTGGTCAGACACCCACTCAGTATCAAAAACCGTTGGCTTGTTCGATAGAATAATATTTTGGGGCCCGCTATCAATGGCCGCACCGTCTATCAACACGTCCCGAAGAGGACGATCTTTTAGTTCGGCGACAGAAATCGGCTGACCTGTGATGGCGCAGTAAAACTTATACTCTGATCGCAATAGTTCTCCCCATTGGGAGAGTAGTCGCTTCACTGCCTCAGCATCACGTCTCATGACCGACTTACTTAACTCATAACCCATAAGCACCCCGGAAAAGTACTGGCCCACAGAGGTCCCAGGAACGTGGGTCACCGACCACTGTCGCGCTGACCCATCTGTTAACGTTATCTTGTTGTGGCGTTCAGACCGCGAATCAAGCAGACTCTTCTCAACTTCTATACAAGAGTTTCCTACATTTCTGACGAATCGTGTTTGAGTACAATAATGTGGGTGTCGGTCGACTGAGTAGTAATAAGCAAGTACGCTGGGGTCTGAGGGTGGTAGAGCCCCCACTCCTTGGCGTAGGGCTACAACAAACGAATTCCCAAAGTCGGTCATCAGTCCATTCTTGCGTAGTGTGCCCAACACCAACGACTCATCGAAATTACGCGTGTTTTTACCCCGATAATCTAAACTGGCACAGTAGTGGACCAACTCCTCTGCGCGAAAGTCTTTTTCCGAATCAATTCGTTCACTGAATAGAACTTTTGGGAGTTTGTAATCGGGAAACGCTGAAAAAAAATCAGCCGATTCGAATCCTGCTGTTGCAAATTTCTGCAGTAATTCAGTGCGCCCCCAGGTGGTAACATCTCGATCAGCATATAGGTCCTGAGGGGCGTAATAAAGAGCGCCGTTATGATCCTCGCCTGCCCCGTTGAGATATTTCAAGCCAAGCTTGTTTTCGATTGCAACTATCGTTGTTCCATCGGGAGTCAAATGGCGCTTGACAACATTAAGGTACTCCTCCTGGCGATTCTCTGTTCGACCAAACTTTTGTGAGTATTCGAACACACCAATCATCAAAACCCAATCGAACCGCTCTTCCAACTCCAGAGATAAGAAATCATCGACGATAAAGCGTACATTAGCCATTCCCTCACAGCGCTTTGCCGCAACTCTCGCTCGGGAAATTTCGCCCTCGACCGCCGTTACCTCTGCACCAAGTTCTGCCAAATAGCGTGTGATGGCGCCACAGCCGCAGCCCAGCTCTAAGACACGGTCGCCGGGCCGAATTGCGAAAGGGCGCAGCACTAGGTGGCGCTTACGAGAAAAGTGGTACTCAGCCGGCCAGTTCTTCATATGCGGCAGGAATTCGCCCGATAACAATGATCGGTCATGCACCTGGGAGACGATGGCATGGAGTTCCGCCTCAACACCATCCGCATACCCTATACCCGAATAACCCGTTCTGCAGTAGACCCCCGCCTCGGCGTTAAATTCATAAACACTCCCCATTGCTAATCCTGCTTTGATGTAATTCAAGTGAGTGCCAGACAGGCATGTTCAGCAAGCCATTCTTTGGCAAATCCACAGTTTTTCATGTGATCAAACCACGGACCGCCACGGGTGTAATGAATCGCGCAGAGATTTTCGTACTGAGGGGCATACCAGCCCTCCAAATAGTTCCAGCCCTTATCTAATGAGCCGATCTGCTCATCTTCTAGCCACAGAAATCGATGGAGATAACCCGGATCCACGGAATTAACCACTCGAGGGGTTAACGCCTGAACCGAAAGATGCTCACAGTTAAACACAATAAATGAGGACCAGTTTTTGCGTGGGTACTGGTATTGCACACATCCGTCCATCTTTACGCTTTCGGGAGGACTGTAATTATGCTGCACCACCGACACCGCCTTCGCGGGGTCTACCTGTTTCAGCACGTCGCGAATATCAGTAAGAAAAAGAAAGTCGCAATCGACGAATACAGCGAAGCCCTTTTTGCCTGCTATATGGGGTACCAAAAAACGAGTAAGACTAAACTCGGTCGCGGCCTTTCTATCCAACGGCCGCTCATACAACCCCTGCTCGCGAAGTTCACTCTGAACGAGCGGCGTGACGGTGACCTGAGTCACATCGGTTCGACTTAGGATCGAATGGCGGCAGACTTCCCAGGCTACGTCCTCACGTGGATCCCAACCAACAAACACTTGTAATGACATGATTTTTTGTCCTTGTTAGTCGTAAAAGCAACGCTCAAACACTGTACAAGTGACGTTAACGATCCATTCTGTAACCCGGGCCATGATCTTCTCCGATAACATTTGAGTCTTCCTAAAGCAAGAACCGTGCCGGAGAAAGGAATTAAAGAGTCATTTGGATAGAGAGCCCTGTAACGGTTCTTGATTTTCGTTAATCAACGCTAATGCAGAGTCTGCCGATTTTTTCGGTAAATTTTGCCTTGATTGGCAGATGTTCCGTAGATCGGCCACGATCGATTGACGCAAAGAGCATTATCCGCTGTCGCGATCCAATTGCTCGAGTTCCTGACGCATCGCTGTTAACGGCTCATGCCATGATCCCATGTGCTGCTGCCTAAAAAGACGAACCGTGGGGTACCAAGGCGAATCAGCTCGATTTAGTAGCCATCGGAAATCTGGTGCGAAGGGGAGCAAGATCCAGGTGGGACGTCCCAACGCTCCTGATAAATGTGCCACTCCGGTGTCTACCGTGACTACCAAATCCATTAGCTCACAGAGCGCTGCAGTGTCCGAAAAATCCCGGATGTCGGTGCCGAAGAATGTCACGCGCGATTCTTTCAAGAGCGCTTCTTGATCACTCTCGCGAACTTCGCACTGTAAGCACGTATAGGTTAAATTCTCGGGCAGATATCGCATAAATTCACCTAGCGCAATACTCCGATGCCGATCGTTAGGGTGCTTAGGATCACCACTCCAGACCAAGCCCACACGCCTGCCGCGCCGATAACCAAGCCGCTCTTTCCAAGCGCCTAGTCGTTGTTTATCGGCAAAGAGATAAGGAACTCTCGCGGGAATAGTTTGAAGCGAGGCTCTTAAGGCAAGTGGCAGGCTCATCATGGGTATTTCGAAATTGCTTGGCGGCCGGGAGTCCTCCGCGGCCAGCGCCTGGGTGACCCCAGGGGCGCCTGCCATCAGCCCGACGAGGGCCTCTGGCACTTGCATCGTAACCACGGCTCCTCGGTCGGCAACCAATTTGGCAAAACGGGTCATTTGAATCACATCGCCAATACCCTGCTCACCTTGCAACAACACCGTGCAATCTGCGAGGGATTCCGCCCCTAGCCAGACGGGCGCAGAAAGACAGGGCGGATGAATATTAGGCAGTCGCCATCGCCATTCGTAGAGACTCCACCCCTGTTCGAAGTCTCCTAAAACCAGCAACGCTAGGGCCTTATTAAAGTGGGCTGACGCACTATTTGGATGGCGTTCAATGGCCTCGTTGAAACACTCAATTGCTTCTTGCGGTCGGTTTAATGCGGTCAGCGATATCCCTTTATTGCAAAACGCCTCCGCATGCGTTGGGTCAAGCGCTATGGCGCGATCGAACGAATCAATCGCCGCTTCCTTAAGACCCAAAAAATGCAATGCGATGCCACGATTTGACCAAGCCTCGACATAATGTGCATTGAGACGCGTAGCGCGCTCAAAACTTTCCAAGGCATCTGCATAGCGTTCCAAAGCGTTCAATGCCAAACCACGATTCGACCAAGCCTCAGCATTTTGCGCGTCATGCAGTACCGCTGTCTCACAGCTTTGCAATGCCTCTCGGATCCTGCCCATATCCAACAGCACAACTCCCCGATTGGACCAAGCACACGAAAAATCCGGCCTGAGCGAAATGGCCTTGTCATAACTGGCTAAAGCCTCGTCGAGAAGATTCTGGCCACTGAGAACTGCTCCGCGACTGGAATACGACAGCGCTAAACGAGTACGAATCGACCTGGCGCGTTTGGTGCCACTATCCCCCACCTCTAACTCATAAGCTTTTTGTAGCGCATTCCCGCGGTTGGAGTACGCCTCTACACAAGTTGGATCAAGTTCAATGGCGCGGTCATAACTTGCCACCGCCCGAGATAAATTGTTGACCGACTTGTAGGCCACACCTCGATTTGAGTAATACCGCGGATCGGGTCGAATTTTGATCGCTTTTCCGATTAACTTGATCGACTCTTTGAAGTCAAGCGCCTGAGCCGACAAGACCCCCAAGAGATGCAGGGCATCCGAATGCCCAGGCATTACCCGCAGAACCTGTCTGTAAAGAGCTCGCGCTGGGCCCATCGCGCCCGACTGATGCATGAGCACCGCTTGGCTCAGAATCGCCTCTACGGCCTTATGATCGGGGGTTTCGGCAAAAACTGCCTCTGAACGACTCATGTTCGACTTAACTGACCTCTCTATTCGCGATGCTTTCGTAACGGGAAAAGGGACAGGAAAATTTAGGCGATCAGCGGCCAAAGAATTCAAAAGCCCCGTTGGACAGTTCGACGGGGATAGGACTAAACTTCGCTCTACTGACCTCCGTAAAAACACCCGTATAGGGGTGGATTTTGAAAAAATGGCCATCTCACCCCTACGCAATTATTTTCTTGGTTCCACACTCAACCCGATGCTAGGCAGTGAGCGGGCAGTAACGCGGTCTGTGGAACGTCTATCTAGCGGACTAGGTATTAATCGCGCGAGCGACGATCCGGCGGCTTTTAAGCTGTCCCGAAATTTGCACAATCTAAGTGGCTATCAGTCTATGGCTGCCCGTAACGCTAGCGATGCGATTTCAATGGTGCAGATCGCAGAGGGTGCGCTCGAGAGCGTTTCCTCGATGCTTATTAAAATGAGAGATCTCGTAACCCGAGGCATCAACGGGTCTTTTACGTCAGATCAACGCAAGCTTTTGATTCAGCAAATCTCTGACCTCAGGGACAGCATCAACGCTACTGCAGACCGAACCACGATGAATGACCTGCGACTCTTACAAGGGGATTTCTCAATCCCGGTTAGCGGGGAGTTCCGTGAGGCGCTCGGCGAGGTGACTGCAGATCAACCCACCCTGCAGGCGAATTCCACGGTCAAAACCGGCGTAGGATCCTCCTTGGCCGTTGCCGGTGCATCACGCATCTCTGTTCAGTCTACAGATACAGAAACCGCGCCAGCGGGCGAGTATCGCTTCTCTGCCACCGATAATCTTGTAACCCTATCGCGAACCCAAGGAACATCCAACACATCGCAATCCATTCGGCTAACCGCATCCGCCCCCAATCCCGGTGAAGTGCGAATTCCTTCCACTGCAGGCGACATTTTTACCCTGAACTTTGACAGCCTTGGTGTGACGGTGGGCTATCGTTTAGAGCAACTCGGCACCCGAAATTCTCCGGAAGATTTCGCGGTATTGGTCGCCAACGTCGGGGCTACCCGATCGGCAACGGGATGGCGCCCAGTTCCCGGGGCGAATATTGCGCAAGGTGCAGATGAAGATCAGGTCGTGGCCATCATTACCTCCAGCGGGGGTAACCTGCGCTTGAGTAACTCGGCCGGGTTAACACCCCTCACGGGCTATGGCGATGCAGTGACTTGGGCGGCGGGTAGCACACCAAGCCTCGGGCTGGTCGGCACCGTATCTAATGTCAATGCCGCACTGCAGACACTTCAGCTAAACGCAACTAATGGCTTGGGGGATATCGACATCTCCATAACACCGCAGTTCAAAAATAGCGTATTTTTTGATAGCACCGTTGAATCAGTGGCAGGAACCCGCGTAAGCATTCCCGGCTGGGATATTTACAGAGAACGATTCGTCCTTGGCTCGACTGCGGTCAATGCACGAGTTTCGAGCGACGTCGATAATGCCATGCCAGCAAGATCGCCAGACTACTCACTCACATCCGAGATAAATGCAACGTACAACTACCAGTTTTCTGCCGATGTTCCTGCCGATGTAACCGGTCAATCTCTTCGGCTTTTCTCTCAAGGCATGACCACAGATTCATTTGGCGTAGTTCACGGACCCTATCTCGTCTCCCAAACACCGGTAACCCTTTCAGCAGGTGACACCGTGAGCTTTAACTGGAAGTCGCAAGCTGGTGACGATGCCTTCGATTCCTATGCCTACCTACTAGAAACCACCACTGGAGCGCAAGTGGAACTTCTGGATGTCACGGGTGCGCTGAATGAAACGACACCCTGGAACACCGCAAGGGTTGCTGTACCAACCCCGGGCACCTATCAGTTCGTGTTCCTTGCCGGCACCTTTGATGCAAGTGGTGGCCGAGCCGCTGGAGGCAGCCTCTACCTTACCAACATACAGGTTAATCCTTCTAATCCAGTTGACAGCACACTTAAAGCTTTCAATATCGGCGAGGGCGGCCTCATCTCGATGGACAACGCCATAACCTTAACAGCAGTCCAGGTTAACGGAATTGGCCCCTGGAAAGCCTCGGATGGCATCTACCGTTTGGTAGCAGACCCAGAGCACAAGACTGTGACATTGAAACAATACGATGTGGATATCGATACCTTTTCACGCGCAGAAACTGTCAACCAAATTAGTAGCTTTCAGGTTAATGAGACTCGCACTCTTGAGTTCCCTACTCTCGGAGTTGCAATTACATTAACAAATACGGCTAACGAGCCTCTCTGGCTCGGTGTAAATAAGAGCGGTTATGAGGCCGAAACGATCGTAGTTCAAAACCGACGCATAAACACCGACGTCACGTCGCCCACTTTCCAAGTGAGTGACGGATCAAAATTCGATATTAGAATTAGCGAATTGCGTGATATCCGGATTGGCTCCAACGGGGACGCCTCCAATGCACCGATCTTCAACCGCCTCGATCGGCTCATTAACGAATTGATGGATAGTTCAGCTCCGGAAGTGGATACACTGCAGACGCTCCGCATTGCAGTCGACGACACCTATAAGAAAGTTAATGAGATGAGCTCGGAGCTCTCCGGCGTGATCAACCGACTTTCAGCCACTATCAGTAGTATCGAGACTCAAATAGATCTCTTTTCGTCCTCGAGAAGTCGAGTGGAAGAAACCAACTACGCAAAAGAAATAGCGGAGTTCGTTCAAATGAAGGCTCAAAGAGATATCGCAGCCGCCACGATGGCGCACCTCAACGTACAACCGAAAGTGGTCCTTTGGCTGCTCCAGTCGGACAATCCGATTAAGACAACCGATATGACCAAAAGCAAGGAACCGCGGCGTTCCCACTTAGAAATTGAGCAGGTTTACGCTTGAGCATTCCTGCTATTGCTCATCACCTAGGCAGTATTACGCAACGTAGACAACACCTTTTGTAGTTTTTGTTTGTCGTTACAGTTACTTAAGCTATCGAGAACCAGACGACGAATCGCGTGGATGTTCTGCCGCTCTTCGGCCTCGCGCTCCTTCCTCGCCTTCACCTGAACAAGAGGAATAGAGATGCTCTCGGCACTGAGCTCTTTTTCTAGGCTCGCCAATTTGCGGGCTGCGTCGGGGTGGCCTGCGCGGGCGGCAAGCTGGTAAAACTTTTTCGCCTGGGCAACATCGCGCCCAACAGCACGGCCCAACTCATAGAAATGAC
>JACCDI012191600.1_pt1 | contig 19677 bp, 10 predicted proteins | sample 7442791 | NCBI WGS metagenome assembly JACCDI01 (sample SAMN15323434, study PRJNA562643) | freshwater metagenome | isolation source: river surface water | place: USA:Blue River Watershed | collected 2017-08-15
AAAAGAGTATGTAAAAGTTGCATCTCCTTATAAGGAAGTATCTGGTATCATTCTTGAAGACCAAGTAAAAGCTTAATTAGATTCAATCTATAAAATCAAAGGCCATCAAATGATGGCCTTTTTTTGTATTGGATAAATCCATTAATATTACTCCATATTGACTATTACTGTTAACATACGTTTTTAATCAATAAAACAGCAATTGCCTTATCCATAGAACCCCCATATCAACTTATAGCACCAAATTTCAACAATATGACGATTATCATTTTTTTTCATTTCGAATACCTTAATTTTGAGACGTTATGAAATCCCCATTTTTATACATTTTCTTGATGATCAGCATCCTGAACAGCTGTACGCAAAAAAACGATAAAGTCATTCTGAAAAAGGATATTCTCAGTGATTGCAATAGCGCCATTCAAAATGCAATTGTGGTAGATCACGTGTCGGCGCCGGTTGGTGCTCGACGCTATTTCTACGCTTCCATCGCTGCATACGAATCTCTCGCGCCCTTTTATCCCTCGCAAAAATCATTGGTTGGACAATTGCACGGTCTGAAAAATTTGCCCAAAATTGATACCAGCAAAGGCTATTGCCTCGATTTGGTGGCCCTAGCAGCCCATACCTACGTTTCCAAAATTGTGGTGTATAAAGAAGATTCTATAAACAGCTTCCGCGAAAGAATGCTCAATTGGTACGAGGATCAAATTCCGGCTTCAACCTTTAAAAATAGCATCGCTTGGGGCGATTCTGTAGGCGCTGCCATCGCAAAATGGTCGAAATCAGACTCATTTTCCTATTTTAGGGGGAGGGACTTTTACCTCGCGAAAACAGATGCTGGCTTGTGGACACCCACTCCCACCGAATACAAACAGGCGGTTGAGCCGATGTGGGGACATATTCGCACCGCGGCAGTTCCAATAAAAGCTGGAATGGGCGATCAATCTTACGGGATCAAATACAAACTCATGAATCAGTCCTTCGGCATAAAAATCCCTCAAGTTGTTTGTAACGACCCTGATTCTATCAGAAATCACAATTCCAACCAAGCTTGGTTTGAATACCAACTTCCTGAACCTTTCTCAAAATCGAAAACCAGTCGTTTTTATTCTTTGTGCAAAGAGGTGTATCAGGTTTCAAAAACATTGGATTCCAACCAGTTGCGCATTGCAAAATATTGGGATGATAATCCGAACAGCACAGTTCACTACGGACATGCGACTATTAACGTTTTGAAGGTTTCTCCTGCGGGACATTGGCTGGGCATTTTTTCATTGGTAGCGAAACAAAAAGGATACTCTCTCATTGAATCGGCCGAAGGTATGGCATTGCTTTCATCGGCACTTCACGATGCATTTGTAACGTGTTGGAAAGCAAAATACGACACTGAGTATATTCGTCCTGTAAATGCAGTGAGGGAATTGATAGATTCGTCGTGGCTACCTGTAATTGAAACTCCAAGTTTCCCTGAATATCCTAGTGGGCACAGCGTGGTTTCGAGTTCCGCAGCCACTGTCCTCACCAAAATATTTGGAGAATATGAATTCACTGACAGTTCAGAAAAAGAATTTGGATTGGGAGTTCGTAAGTTCAAGAATTTCCGTGAAGCGAGCAATGAAGCGTGCATTTCGAGGTTATACGGTGGCATTCACTTCATAGATGCCATAGAGAAAGGCAAACTTTTGGGCAACAAAGTGGGCGAAACCATTCTCGCAAAATTAGATACAAGGAATTAATCTGGCGAAAACGCTTGTCGGGGCAGACCTGAGTGTCTGCCCTTTTTTATTGGAGTGTACACACTAAAATGATTAGGGCATACACGCAGATTCGCCCCTTTCAATTTGAGCAGACACGTAGTAACGATTAGGGCAAACACGTTGGTCTGCCCCGACGCTTCAACTTCTGCCCCAACGTTATCGGTTGGGCTCAACGTTATTATGGGAACACATAGGTTCGCCCCTGACAATTAAAACAACCTCATTCTAATAACAAAACCAATCCCTTGTATGTTTCTGCGTTTGAAATGTTGTTTTGATTCTCATATTTAACATGGATGATGTAAACGTAATGACCTGACATACATCGGCTGCCCATGTAATAACCATCCCAGCCTCTTGTATTGTTGTTTCCTTCGAAAATTTTCTCCCCCCACCTATTGTAGATATACATTTTATACTCAATTTCCTGATTGAAATGAGGTTCAAAACGTTGATTGTCATTAATTTTAGACCCCGGCCTAAAAACATTCGGTATGTACACTTCGCCATCGCTGTAATTTGGAATGGTTTTGCACAATGAATCCAGGCAACCATTTGAATTTTCAACAAACAAGCATACTTCTTTGTTTGTATTTTCCTTCCCTATTAATTGGAAATCTTTATTTTGAGACACTATTTGATTTCCTAATGTCCATCTATATTGCGATATGTTTGTTCCCAAACTATTGTTTATGAAAAAGATTGTGTCATTTTTAATGTCATAACGCATATCAAATATTGCTTTGACAAAACTTGGTACTATATAAAAACTATCTGAAGCTTTCCCGCAGAAGTCATTATAATTGCATTTTACCCACAACGGATAATTTACTGTCATGAATTTCACAGAACCCGAACCTAAATTTTGATTCCAAATGATTTTTGAGGGATTGGCAGCTGTATCACTTAATTTGGCTTGTAACTGAATCATACTCCCTTTGCAAACTTGAGACGGTGCATTTATTTTCAAAGTTGGAGTTATTAGATTGATAATGTTAACTTTAAAAGTATCTGCTTCCGTGCACAATTTATTTTTAAGTAAGGCAACAACAGAGGTATCTTTTCCACCAAATGTTCTTTTTAGAGATGTATCATTGTTGTCTAACCACGTACATGAAACATTGGAATCGATGTTTAAATTGAATTTTGTTAAATCAAAATCTAATAATTGAGAATTACATAAAATCGTATCCAGTTTTCCGGATGTCCCCATAACACTAGATAAACTCACATTGAACGTATCAGATTGATACCAGGAATTGCATAAGTCTTTGGCTTGTACCGTGTAAATTCCCGCTTTATTGACAATTATAGACCTATTTGAGCTATTTGTTGTGCTCCAACGATAAGCGTTTGATTCTGAATCATGACTAAGCAGTTGAATGGATTGTCCCTGACATAATTTATAATTAACACTCAATGATTGATTCTGTAGGATTTTTGAAGTCAATTGAGCTTTTAATTTATACGTAGTGTTGCAAAATTTTACATCACAATAAAAAACACCAGTTTGACTGGTTTTTATTTGCAATTTTGATCCCCAAGCAGAAGGATTTGTCCAATTCACTGTGGCATATTTAGGGGCAATTACAAGAATATCAGCTTCCTGACCGCTGCACAATCCATCTTCTGGCACTGCTAAAATATCAGGTACAAAATATGGTAAAACCTCAATTTTATTGGTCATATATTGACATTCACCTGTATCTGTAACCGTACAATAATAGATTCCGGGCTCATTTACAACAATTGATTGGCTGGTTTCACCCGATGGAAACCATTTATATTCTTTAGCATTGCCAGCAGATAAGGCAATGTTTGAATTGGGACATAATTGTGGTGGATTTAAGGAAGATGAAATTGTAATTGTTTTGTTGGAATAAACAGATTTATAATCCCTTAAGATACACAAACGATCTTGATTGGTGTCGGCATAAGCCATAACAGAAATACTTTGCGAACTCCCTGAAACTTTGATTTTCCAAGGTTTCAAATAGGTAATTTGAGGGGTATCGGGCATTCCATTCACCATCCATTGGTAATTTAAAAAACCAGAGTCCGCCGAAAATACTCTATCCAAACTTCGGCAATTGCTTAAAGTACCGGTTAATTTCATTTTGGGTTTATATAAATGAATTTTCCGACTCACAGAAAATGTATATGTTTCACAACCAATTTTAACAGTACCACTCACAGATATTTTTCCGGTATCCGGAATGGGAACATAATACTCTGTTTGTGGTGAAGTTCCGTAATTGTAACCATTTATTTTGACGTTAGATGTCAATTTCGGATTTCGGAAATATCCTGTCTTTTTATCGAGCACTTTTAAACGAAAAATTTCAATTGGATTATTGATTCCTTTACAGAAATAGGAAAAGGTATCTGCGAAATCGCAAATTAAAGAATCATCAACACCTAACCCATCTTTTTCAATATCCAAACTTGTACTTTCTAAACAAATATTATTTTGTTCAACCTCCAAATCGACCGTTGATTTTTTATTGATGCAAATGGTGGTTTTTATTATCGTATCTATGCGATTAACAGAATAAATCCAGCGCTTTTCTTTATAATAGGCATTACCAGTATCCAAAGTATAACCGTAGCTCTTTACAATCCAGCGAAATTTCAACCCTTTTGTATTCGATGCCGTTAAACATATAGAATCATTATTACACAGAATTACATCATCAGGATATTTTGATTTATCATAATTAATTTGAACATAATCGCGTGGCAAAACAACATGCAATGCACTAATGGTATCGTGATAACATTGATCAGGTGTATTTATCACCAAAGTATGGTTTGTTGTTTTGTTAAAGGAATAATTAAGCACCAATTGATCGTAAGTATATCGACTCCCATTTAATTGATATTCCAAACCAGCACCCCATCTGGAATGATAGTTGAACTCTTGAATCCATGCAAAACGAAGATTTGAACCACCACAAATAGTATCATTAAGGTAATAAAAAGCATCTTCCGCGTATGGTTTTTGAGGGATATATGTTCGTTGGAAAATATTGAATAGTTTTGATTTGGAATCAATCACGTCTGTAAAAAATCCACAATAATTGATTAAACCTCCCATTTCATAACCCAGCGACATGATGTTGTTGTGGCAATTAGAATTTCGCTTATAATAATCGCGAACAAGTGCGTAATTACTCCAAATATTGGTTGTAAGTACCACATTGGAATCACTCATTAATTGAAAATTATCTTTAAAATTACCACATATCACTGGTTTGTTATTCCAATAGATTAAATGATTTGCGAAGTCTTTTTTTGTCCCTCCAATTTGTCGCTGATAAAGTGATGTGAGATCTGATTTATAGGCTGCCACATAGATGTCGCCAAAGCCAAAATTCTTAAAACTCCAGCTGTTATTTTTTAGATTCAGACCCGTAAAGGTGCATTCAAATTCTCCTGCAACGTATATATTATTATTGGGATCAATATTTAAAGTGGTAAGATTACACTCATTGTCCGAACCTTCAGTTTTGTAGTTCAGCATAGCGCCAAAGGTATCTAAAACAATGATAGCTATTTGATTATATTCAGTGCTTGAGTTCAACTTGGTACTTTTGAATTGAGATTTCACATACAATGTTGATTTAAATGAAACACCACAAACAATTTGGTTACTTTTATTAAAGCTTATGCCATTTGATTTCACTCCAGCTCCAACAAATGATGTCACCCAGCTAGTATGTCCCTCCATATTCACTTTAAAAACAGCACACCTTGAATTACTTTGTTGGGGAAAATAGTAGTCGCCAATTGTCACTGTATCAGAAAAGATGGCGGACATTATTGCATTTCCACGAGAATCGCTTGTAAGTGCTGTAGGATAATCATTTCCAACACCTCCGAAGGTTTGCGCTTTAATGATTTTTCCAGAAGGATTGATTAAAATCAAAAATATATCTTTGGTTTTAATTGACTGATTAACTGCACGTTTACTTGCAAATTTAAAGCCATCAGCATCTAAACTATCGGTGAAATAACCAGCGGCAAATAAATTTCCTTTGCCATCAGGACAAATTAGGTTGCAATGAAAATTATCATTAGCATTGATAAACAATCTCCAAGAGGTTTTTAAGGAACTGTCGATTGTGGTTATAAACATTCCTTTTTTATTAGATGATTGATAGCTCGTGTTATTTTCTGAATATCCACCCGAGTAAGAACCGCTGTAAGTGGTAAATTGATTTCCGAATGCACATGCATCACCGTTCAAATTTGCGCCGGTGCCACCCAAAATCATCGATTTTAGATACAATCCAGTATCGTTGTATTTCGATATAAAAAGTTTTCGAGAACTATTGTTTGCTTTAGTCAAACCCTTTCCGAAGTTCATGTTTGTTCCACCAAAACCAAAAACAAACAATTTATTGTGGATACTGGCCATTTTTGACATTCCGCAATCAAAATCGGAATTTACGGTTGAAAGGCTTCGTTTAATATTCTGAGCAATAGAAAGTTTTGAGAAAAACAGAAAAATCATTAAAGAAATGATTCTCAATAATTTTTTCGATTGCATCATGACATGAAGACTTTAAAACCATTCAAAACGTTGCTTTAATTTATTAAATTAAAATTTAACTACAACGAAAATTTATTTTAGCTCCATATTATTTAATAAGAAATCACCATCACCACCTACATCTATACAGCCATCTAATCTGAATATATATTTTCCATTGCAAATGGATATAACTTGTCGGGGCAGACACGTAATAATGATTAGGGCAGACACGTGGGTCTGCCCCGACGCTTCAACTTCTGTCCCAACGATATCGGTTGGGCTCAACGTTATTAGTGCGAACACATAGGTTCGCCCCTGACAATTAGGGCGAACACATAGGTTCGTCCTGACAGGTTCGCCCTGACGACAACTGCAAATTATTAAATTTCATAACAATATAAAATTAATTCAAGCGTTAAGAAATGTATGCAGGAACAAAAAATACAATTAAAAACTTATTTGAGCTTAATTGCAGTTGCACTACTATCCCATTCATTATTGGCTCAATCGAAAAAATCCGATTTAAAGAAAGATAAACATTGGAGTTATATTAGCGGGGAACAACGGGCAATAAATGATACAAATAGGGTGTATTATTGGTGTGAGCCTTTTTTCGCTGGTGTTCAGGTAACAGATTTTAACAACATGAATGTCATTAATTTGAACGATACTCAATTTCTTAATCTTCATTTAAATGCCAACCAGGTTTATGAAAAGCATAAAACTGTAACAGGTCCCTCATTTTTCATTTCCAAATATGAAGTTACAAACCAAGAATACAGGGCATTTGTTGAAGATTGTATTCAAAATTGGATGAAGGAAAACCGACCAGAAATTGCAAAAATACACAAATTTGAATCTGTAGAATACTTAAATGCGGTTGTATCTTGGTTGGGTTATGTTGATTCAACGGAAATTTCAAAATCGCCGATTGCTACATGGAAAGAATTGGGGATTAATCATTTAAATTGGAATAAAATTCAATATAATGGTGTCTCAATTTTTCCAAAAACTGAAGTATGGGCGAAAGTTTCCCCACTGTTATACAATGAACCGATGCGTGATTATTATTTTACACATCCATCTTACAACAATTATCCTGTTACCTGTGTTTCAGTAAAACAGGCACAGATGTATTGCAAATGGTACACTGAAAAACACCCTGTAATTTCGAATTCGAAAGTCAAATCAGATATTGTTGAATATCGATTACCAACCGAATTGGAATGGGAACGCGCAGCTTCTGTGGTTGCCGAAAAACCTTCAAAAAAATCGTCTGGTTCCCCTGTAAACAATAACTTCTTACGAAATTCAAAAGGCAATTACATTGCAAATTTTAGGCCATCCAATAAAAAAGACGCTTTATTTGGATCTACTGGAATGATTCAAACACCGGTAAATTCCTATTTTCCAAATGATGCGGGTTGTTACAACATACAAGGAAATGTTGCCGAATTAACCATGACACCAGTTAAAGCCAATATTACAGAATCTTTGGAAGCAAAACCTGAAATCCCTAGTTACATTGTAAACAGTTGGAATGATCTCAAGAATCAAAAAACGATTGAAGGATATATTGTAAAAGGTGGTGCTTGGAATCTTCCCGAAGCAACTTGTACCATTGGTAGCCGCACATTAATTAAATATGATGAAGCCAAAAGTTATGTAGGTTTTAGAATGGTTGGCGTTCAATTACAAAAATCCAAGCCGTTAATTTGTCCTGAATTTTAATTCGTTATTTTTTCTCAGTCGGGGCAGACCTATGTGTCTGCCTTTTTTTTATAAATTGGTCTGCCCTTTTTTCATATTCTTAGATTTTATTTTAAAATCTATTTAAATGGGCAGACACGTGGGTCTGCCCCAACGCTATAGGTTGGGCTCAACGTTATCCGTCTGACCCAACGTTAGCGGTTGTTGGCCCCTACGGAGATTCGCCAAAACGTTTATTATTAGTTGGGGCAGACACGCAGGTCTACCCCAACTGAGGTTAGCTAAGATTTTAGCGACTATTTGCTATTACGCTATAAAAAGTGACTAATCATCGCCTATTTACGATGAAATATAATTACGATAGAGATTGAATTTGAACTTTCAAATTTTCAATTTTGGTTAATGCATCATTTTTCTTTTGTTGCTCTTTTGCAACAACATCTGGATGGGCATTGGCCATGAATTTTTCATTTAAAAGTTTTTTATCTACTGAACCAATAAATCCTTGCAGATACTCAATTTCCTTTTGAAGTTTCTCGATTTCCTCTTCTTTATTGATCTCAATATTCAAAATCACCTTCACCTCCGAAGTTCCAGAAATAAACACTACAGCATTGGTTGAGTCCGTATTTTCGAATGTCAAATCAATGTTTGAAAGCTTCACAATTAAATCTTGATATTTCGAAATCTCACTAGAAGGTTTCAACATGAATACTTCCAGTTTTTCTTTAGGGGACAATCCCTTTTGGCTTCTAATATTACGGATTTCTGAAACAAACTGTATAGGAATTTCCAACTGTTCGGCTACTACTCCTTGTGCAGATGGATAATCGCTGATGGTGCAAGAAACACCGTTGGCAGTTGAAAACGCTTGATAAATTTCTTCGGTGATAAATGGCATGTACGGATGAATGGCCTTCATCAATGTTTTGAAAATTTCTTGGGTTTCAGTTTTTGCCGTCATAGAAATTTTCTCTCCGAATGCCGGTTTGATAACCTCAAGGTAAACACTACAGAAATCATCCCAAATTAATTTATACAAGTTCATCAATGCATCGCTCAATCTGAAAGCAGCAAAATGCGCCTCGTTTTCTGCAATAACTTGACTGATTTTGTTTTTCATCAATTCGATGCCTTGTTTTTCATACGCTCTCATATCGGTATCAATGGCTTCAAAACCATGTACCAACCTGAAGGCATTCCAAATTTTATTACAGAAGTTTCTACCCTGCTCAATTTGAGATTCATCAAACAAAATGTCATTTCCAGCAGGCGAACACAGCAACATTCCCAAACGAACCGCATCAGCACCGTAGTTGGCAATTAAGTCCAATGGATCAGGTGAATTACCCAAGCTTTTGCTCATTTTACGACGTTGTTTGTCGCGAACAATGCCCGTATAGTAAACGTTTTTAAACGGCAATTCCTTTTTATACTCGTACCCAGACATGATCATTCTTGCCACCCAGAAGAACATAATTTCAGGGGCAGTAACCAAATCATTTGTAGGATAATAATAATCTAATTCTTCTTTATTTGAGGGATCAAAACCGTCGAACACAGAAATTGGCCACAACCAACTACTGAACCAAGTATCTAATACGTCCTCATCTTGTTTAAGGTCAGCCACTTGAACATCTTGACCTTTGGCTTTAAACAATGCAACGGCTTCTTCCCCATTTTTAGCCACCACAAATTCTCCATTTGTATGGTACCATGCTGGAATTCTATGTCCCCACCATAACTGACGAGAAATATTCCAATCGCGAATATTTTCAATCCAATGCTTGTAAGTATTCTTAAGTTTTTCAGGGTAGAATTTAATTTCATCGTTCATTACCGATGATAAAACTTCAGGATTCTTTTTCATGAATTCCTGCATATTCAAGAACCATTGCGTACTGATTTTGGGCTCAACTACAGCGTCAGTTCTTTCCGAAAATCCAACATTATGGGTATAATCCTCAGTTTTAATGAGCAGTCCATTTTTATCTAGGTCTGCTACCCAATTTTTACGGGCTTCGAAACGATCTTGTCCGATGTAAAGTTGTCCCAATTCAGAAATGGTACCATCATCATTTAGGGTATCATAAACCGGAAGGTTAAATTTCAAACCAATTTCATAATCGTGGATATCATGGGCAGGGGTTACTTTCAATACACCTGTACCAAATTCGATTTCGATGTATTCATCTGCAATGATGGAAACTTCACGGTTGATTAAAGGCACGCGAACTTTTTTACCTATAAGATTGGCGTAACGTTCGTCGTTTGGATTCACGCAAACGGCAACGTCACCGGCAATTGTTTCAGGTCTAGCAGTAGCTACTTCCAAATGTCCCTCAAAATCAACACCTTCATATTTCACATAATACAATTGATCTTTAACTTGTTTGAAAATCACTTCCTCATCGCTCAATGTGGTTTTACCTTGAGGATCCCAGTTTACCATTTTGGTACCGCGATAGATAAGTCCTTTGTTGTAAAGATCAATAAAAACCTCAATTACCGCTTCAGACAATTTTGGTTCCATAGTGAATCTGGTTCTACTCCAATCGCAGCTAGCTCCCAATTTTTTCAATTGATCTAAAATAATACCACCATATTTTTCTTTCCAATCCCAAGCATGTTTTAAAAATTCATCACGGGTAAGGTCTGATTTTTTGATCCCTTGAGATTCAAGAAGTTTCACCACTTTTGCTTCTGTGGCAATGCTGGCATGGTCGGTTCCAGGCACCCAACAAGCGTTAAATCCTTGCATTCTCGCTCTTCGAATAAGCACATCTTGAATGGTATTGTTCAACATGTGTCCCATGTGCAACACGCCTGTTACGTTTGGAGGAGGGATAACGATAGTATAGGGAGTTCTATGATCTGGTTTACTTTCGAAATATTTTTGAGAAAGCCAATATTGATACCATTTATCTTCGATCTCGGAGGGATTATATTTAGAGGAAATTTCCATTATTGCAAAGGTACATTTTTTCAATTGTTGAATAAAATGAAAAACGCAGAGTTATGAAAAATGGTTGGGATTTTTTTCGCAAAAAATGCAAAAAAAAAGGTCGTCAAAATTGACGACCTTTTTATAAGTATATCTGAGATTAAACTCCCACGTCGTGGTGAGCTGACTCTTCAATGTAAGGGTGATTTACTGGAATAAGACCTTTCTTTGTCAACGCAGTCAATGTCCAAATCAAGAACAAACCGGCGAAGAAAGCGAAGATACCTACTTCAAGGAAACCAACTTGCATACCAGGACCAAAAACACCTGGAATTACTTGGAACCATACATCATGGTAGTGACCTAAGATCATGATGGTACCGATGATACCCAACACGTAACGATTTCTTTTAGCGCTACGCATTAATAACAATGCGAACGGCAAACAGAAATTCATTACCAAGTTGGTTAAGAAGTTCACTTTGTACTCTTCGAAACGAATTTGGTAGTAGTACATTTCTTCAGGAATTTGTGCATACCAAATCAACAAGTACTGAGACAACCAAATGTATGCCCAGAAAATGGTGAAGGCGAACATAAATTTACCCAAATCGTGAATATGTTCATCAGAAACGATGTGTAAGTAACCCAATTTTTTCAAATAGGCAACCAACAAAGCCATGATGGTAATTGCAGTAACCCAATGCGTAATGAAGTTGTACACACCAAAGATGGTTGAATACCAATGAGAATCAATGCTCATCATGTAGAACCAAGCCAAGAAGCTGATGGTAAAACCAAAGATTACAGCAAAGATTGCACTGGTGCGGATACTTTTCTTGAAGAAAGTAACATCACCTTTAGTAGCGTTATCTTCTTGAGCAGAAAGGTTTCTCAATCTTCTACCTAAAAGGAACCAGATTGTAACCAAAATAACTGGCATTGCAAAGAAAAGCGTAGAATTCAAAAATCCAGATTTACCATCAAGAACTTTATCATAACCAGGATCTCCTGCTTTTAAGTGTAAGTGTTCGTAGTGAGCCCAGTGGTAGATATCGTTTTTAGCAACAATAACCGCAACCATTAACACAGCGAATGCTACTGGAATAAAAGTGCTCATCGCTTCAGGAATTCTTTTGATGGCAGCAGACCAACCAGCGTTGGCAGCATATTGTACAGCAATCCAAAACATTGCGCACAAAGAAATCATCAAGAAGAAATAACCAGCAATTAAGAGATTGGCCCAAATTTTTGTGTGCCAAGGATGCTCAATTGGGTGATATTCCATACGAGGTCCGAATTTTTCGGTCATTACGTTAGCGTGTTCAGCGTGTCCTTCAGAAGCTTTTTCATGTCCTTCAGCTTTGGCAGCGTGCTCATCATGAGCAGCAGCAGCAGCGTGACTATTGTGAGCAGTTTCTTCAACCTTAGCATGAGTATCGTGACCGTTACCAGAGCGGTCAATATTAGCAATACCGATACCTGCTAAAATCAATCCCAAGATCATCAAGATCATTGCAAATTGTTTTCCTTTTGCAGGAACAACAAATGTTTCCTGCTTTATTTCAATATGATGTCCGTGTCCCATATTCTCTTTTTCTTGGAATTAATTCTTTTTAGTAGAATCTTGAGTTGAAGGAGCTTCTGTAGAAGCGGAAGCAACACTACTCAATTGTTTAACATATTTAATCACTCTCCATCTATCAACTGGTTTCAAAACAGAAGCATGACTACCCATGTTGTTTTTACCATAAGTTAAAGTATGATAGATTTTACCTTCAGGCAAAGTTTTGATATACTCGTCAGAGTATCCTTTCCAAGCTGGTTTCAATGTTGAAACTTTTTTGAATACTTCACCATCGTTGTTACCTGAAGCACCATGGCAAGGGCTGCAATAAATATCGTAAAGATATTTACCACGACCATCGGCATCGGTTAAATCAGCAGGAGCAACAATTTGAGTTGCAGATGCTTCATAACCTTCACCAGTGTTAGGTAAAGCATATTGATAATCAGATTTACCATAAGCAATAGTACCAGCCACAGGCTCACGCATGCTCATACCATAAGGATTCACTTTATTAGAATCGCCTTGGTTGTAAGGTTCGTATCCTTTAGAATAATACATATCAGGAGCATATTCCCAACCGGTATTATTACCTCTACTAACGCAACTAGTAACAAGTGTAGCGGCAGCGATAGTACCAAATAATATTTGAAATTTCTTACTCATTCTATTTGTCATTAGATTGTTGTTTGAACACCGTGAGACATTTCTCTGCACTCAACAGCACCATTAGATTTCATCAAGTTAATCACATCAGATTCGTTCAAACCGTCCTTACATTCGATGGCCATGATCATACGGTCATCAGTTTGTCTTTCGTCTAACAAATCATTTTTAACACCAAGTAACATTCTATTTCTCCAGAAGAAGAAGAATCCCATACCGTAAGCAGTACACAATACAGTACCTTCAAACATTACTGGAATCCAGCTAGGAGTAAAACGAACTGGCTTATTACCAACGTTTACTGGCCAGTCAAGAACGTACATATACCAGATCATGGTTGTCATCAAAAGGAAACCAGTCAAACCGCATAAAAATGCAACTCTAGCCAATTTACTTCTACGCACACCCATCAATCTATCCAAACCATGCACTGGGTATGGAGTGTAAATGTCGTGAATATGAACACCACTGTGCACCATAGCATCTGTAGCTTCAACCAATTTATCTTCGTCTTCCCATACACCGATCAACATTTTGTTGCGGTTTCTAAGACTTAAATTTTTATCTAAAATTCCCATTTGGTTAATTCTCCTTTAAATTACTCGCGGTTACGCAAAATTGATTTAACTTCAGCCATGTTGATAACAGGCATATATTTAGCAAACAAGAAGAAACAAGTGAAGAAGATACCAAAAGTACCTAAAAACAAACCTATTTCAGTTAATGAACCAGAATACATAACCCAGCTACTTGGCAAATAATCTCTGTGCAAAGAAGTTACAATGATTACGAAACGTTCGAACCACATACCTACGTTTACAACGATACTCATGATGAAAATGAACCAAGGAGTAGTTCTAGCCCATTTGAACCAAAATACTTGAGGCGCAATAAGGTTACAACTCATCATTGACCAATAAGCCCACCAATAAGGACCGAAAGCACGGTTGATAAAGGCATATTGTTCATATTCAACACCAGAATACCAAGCAATAAAGAACTCTGTTAAGTAAGCAATACCCACAATAGAACCAGTAACCATGATGATTTTTGTCATCGCTTCAAGGTGACCAATTGTGATATAGTTTTCATAGTTCATTACTTTTCTGGCAACCACAAGAAGTGTAGCAACCATACCGAATCCTGAGAAAATCGCACCCGCTACGAAATATGGAGGGAAAATGGTTGTATGCCAACCAGGAACCACCGAAGTCGCAAAGTCAGTTGATACGATAGTATGTACAGAAAGTACTAAAGGAGTACTCAAACCTGCCAAAATCAATGAAATCAATTCATAACGAGCCCAAGATCTGGTGCTACCAGTCCAACCCATTGAAAAGAAACCATACCAAAATTTAGCTGTTTTAGTTTTTACTTTATCGCGAATTGTAGCAATATCAGGAATTAAACCAATATACCAGAACAACAACGATACGCTGAAATATGTAGAGATCGCAAATACATCCCACAACAACGGAGAGTTAAAGTTAACCCACAAAGAACCAAATGCGTTCGGCAAAGGCAAAGCCCAGTATCCTACCCAAACACGTCCCATGTGAAATACAGGGAACATAGCAGCACAAATAACCGCAAAGATTGTCATCGCTTCAGCAGAACGGTTTATACTCATCCTCCATTTTTGTCTGAACAACAACAATACAGCAGAGATCAAAGTACCCGCGTGACCAATACCAACCCAGAATACAAAGTTGGTAATATCCCAACCCCACATTACAGTTTTGTTAATGTTCCACACACCAATACCTGTCCATACTGTGTAAAATAAACTAATTCCAAAAATCGCCAAGAAAATTAAAGATAAAGTGAATCCAATTTTCCAAGCTTTTGTTGGTTGATTTAAAATGGGACGCGCAATGTCGCGTGTTACATCGGCAGCAGTTTTATCACCTGTTACCAATCTTTCCCTTATGATTGAATCGTGTATCATTCCTTTTGTTTTTGGGGTTAAATGTTTTCAGTGTTACGAATCTTTGTCATGTACATTACAGAAGACTGAACGTTCAATTCTTCCAATACACCAAATCCTCTTTCGTTTTTATACAATTTGCTTACTTCACTGTTCTCGTTATGTAAATCACCGAAAACAATGGCGTTAGAAGGACAAGCTTTTTGGCAAGCAGTTTTAACTTCAACTTCTTGCAAAGATTTACCTTCACGTTTTGCTTTCAATTTACCTTCTTGAATTCTTTGAACACAGAAAGAACATTTTTCCATAACACCACGAGTTCTTACAGTAACATCAGGGTTAATAACCATTTTACCCAATGGGTTGTTGAAATGGAAATCAAACGCATCATTGTCGTTGTATCTAAACCAGTTGAAACGACGTACTTTGTATGGACAGTTATTTCCACAGTATTTAGTACCGATACAACGGTTGTATGTCATTTGGTTCAAACCTTCTGAACTATGAGTGGTTGCCAATACAGGACAAACGGTTTCACAAGGTGCGGCAGCACAATGTTGACACATCATTGGTTGGTGAATTACATTCACATTTTCCCAATGAGCATAATCCCCTTTATCTTGGCTATCAACAGCCGCGATTTGTTTTTCACGGGTGATGTAACTGGCACCTTCAAATTGGTCTTTGTGTGTGTTTGCAAATGAATAGTAACGATCGATACGAATCCAATGCATTTCACGACGCAATCTAATCTCATCTCTTCCTACAACAGGAACGTTGTTTTCAATTGAACAACTTACAACACAAGATCCACAACCAGTACAAGCATTAAGGTCAATTGCCATTGCCCACAAATGGTTTGGAGAACCATCTTTGCGGTAATCGCGTTTTTCCCAAATAGTGTAAACATGAGTTTTTGCTTTATCATTTCCAGCTTTTGGATTTTTCTTCCAAGCAGCGAAAGTTGATTCACGCACGATATCACGTCCCTCAATACTATGATGTGTTTGAGTTTGAGCCAAATGATAGGTTTCGTCACCTTTGGTAATTTTAACATCTGAAATCACCATATTTCTGTTGGTAGTGGTCATGAATCCATAAGCATTTACCCCTACTGAGCTAAATCCTTTTTCAATTGAACCACCAACTTTACCAGCATGAGTTCTTCCGAATCCAACAGCCAAAGCAACAGTATTGTTGGCTTGACCAGGTTGAACCAAAGCAGGTACATTGTTTAATTTAACACCGTTGAATTCAACGTTTACAGTATCATCTTCGTTGATACCCAATTTTGCAGCCAAAGATTTTGGAATGGCAACGTAGTTATCCCAACAAACTTTAGATACTGGATCTGGCAATTCATATAACCAAGGGTTGTTTCCACTTGCGCCATCTCTCATACCTACTGATTGATACAATACCAAATCAATGCCATTAGATTTTCCAGATTTTGTTACAGCATCAGCCAAAACAGTTACGTTTCCAGCATAAGCAGGAACCCCTGTTGCAACAGAACCTTGATAGAATCCTAATTCCAAACATTTGTTGAATGCACTTTCAGAACCCACAGTTGCAATCCAATTGTTTTTCATAAACAAATAGAAAGCATCGGCAGTAGGCTTTTGAGAAAGTATACCTTTAGACTTCAAAGTATCCATTTCAGCTGATGGCAAAGAATTTGCCCAAGTCAACAATGACTCTTGTGCTTGACGTGTATTGAATACATTAGAAATGGTAGGTTGAGTGAAATGGTAGGTTCCAGCAACTGGCTCACTGTCATTCCAACTCTCTAAGTAATGATTATCAGGACATACATACTGACAAACTGCAGCTGTTTCGTCTTTGCTTTGGGCAAATGAAACTGACAATTTCGCTTTAGCAATTGCTGTAGCCCAATCTTTGCTGTGGTTGAATACTGGATTCACCCCATAGAAAATCACACCTGCAATAGCACCTGAATTCAATCCTGTTAATACGTTTGCAACGGCCGCATCATCTCCTTTAAATTGGTTGCTATGATTCACCATGTCAATGGTTGATCCATAGTTGTTCAACAATACGTTGATTGCATTTACCATTTTTTGAACGGCTATATCATTGCTTGCAGAAACTACAATAGAAGCTCCTTTTTGAGCCAACAACGCTTTTGCAGCTTTATCAATAGAATTACCTGCCAATTCAGAATTAGCGGCAACAGGTACTTCTTTAGCACCACTATTTCTTGCAATTACATTGTAAAGAGTGGTTACATAAGCCAATTCTTTAGAAGATTGCATTGGGAAACGGTAATCTGCGTTTGTACCTGTCATGCTCAACGCACTTTCAAATTGAATGTGCAATGACATACCACCTTCAACTTGTGGCATTCTATTGATTGTATATCCTTTTGTAAACTCAACTGGAGACAACCAAGTTCCTAAGAAATCAGCTCCAAAGCTTACGATGGTTTTTGCTTTTGCAAAGTTGTAACGCGGTAATGCGCGTTTTCCGAAATCTTCAGCATTTGCATTCAACATTCCATTGTAAGAAACTGCATCATACGTTACGTGTTCAACATTAGGGAATGCTGTTTTGAAAGCTTCGATAGATTTCAATGTGGAAGGACTGTTGATTGAAGTACTTACCAAAGCAACTTTACCACCCGCAGTTTGAATAGTTTTCAATGCATTGGTAATGTCACCATCAAGTTTAGACCAATCAGCAACCTCACTACCTTTAGACAATGGATTGGCCAATCTTTCAGTATCATACAAAGAAAGAATTGAAGCTTGTCCTGAAGCACACAAACCACCGTTTGAAATGACTGACTCAGGGCTACCATCCACTTTAATTGGACGACCTTCTCTAACTTTTACTTCGATACCACAACCTACAGAGCATCCACCACATGTTGAACGATAATAGTTCGCTACACCAGGAGTTACATCTTCAGGTTTTACCAAATAAGGCACTGCGTGTCTTACTTTTGTTTTATAACATGCAGCTAATGTTACAGCTGTTACACTAAATCCAAAATACTTTAAGAAGTCGCGACGGTTAGAATTTAATTCAAAACCATCTTCTGATAATACTTCTTCTAGAGGCAATGCTTCGTTAAACTCATTTTTTTGAGCCGAGATGAATTTCGCATCTCTGTTTAACTCTTCCTCGCCTTTCCAATATTTTATATTATTTGACATGATTTGTTTTTTTCTTTTTAAATTAATAATGACATTTTGAACACTCTAAACCACCATTCATTGCTGGAGTGATTTTTACTTTTCCGTCTGGGCCATAGTATTGGCTGTGGTTTTGATTTGCTTTCAAATCCTTTTGAGCTTTGCTATGTAAAGCCAAATAGTAATTGTTGTTTGCTGCATCGATGCCAGTATTTCTGTGACAATCAATACACCATCCCATTTGCAAAGTGTTCCATTGTTGTACTACTTCCATTTTTTCAATTGGACCATGACAAGTTTGACATTGTAATTTACCAACTTTCACGTGTTGTGAGTGATTGAAATATGCATGATCAGGCAAGTTGTGGATTCTAACCCAACGTACTGGATTAGGATTTTTCCCATATTCTTCACCTGGTTTAGCTTCAGGATTATAATCTAATGCTTTATAAATCTTCTTAATTTCTGGGGAAATTTCACCATTGTACTTATCTGTTAACTGTACACCTTTGTGACAATTCATACAAGTATTCAATGCTGGAATACTTGCGCTTTTACTTTCTTCAACAGTTGAGTGACAATATTTACAATCCAATTTCAAATCACCAGCGTGTAATTTATGTGAAAATGCAATTGGTTGAGTTGGAGCGTATCCTTTTTGAACACCCACTTCTGTAATGCTGAATTTATATCCGTAATATGAACCTGGAACACCTACTGCCAAAACAGTGAAGATGGCTAATACTGTTGGGTTCATGTTCGCCAATTTGTTTGGCAACAATTTCTGATACAATTTGCGGTTATCTTGAGCATTTTCAGAAGATGAAGGATCTTTTTCAAGAGCTGCCTTTTTAAGGGTCTTCTTCACTTTAGCCAATACCACCAAGATAATTGCAAAAACCGCAACCAAAATCAATAAAATGATTTTTGTTGATGGATCTTCTTTATCTCCTCCTGCATTTGGATCAACAACCGCAGTTGGCTTTTTAGGTTCTGGCGCTGTTTTGATGTACTCAACGATATCTTTCACTTGAGCAGGTGTCAAGTTTTCGAAAATATTCATTTGAGCCCCACCGTACTCTTGATACAATGCATTCGCATCCGCATCACCACTCTCTCTGAATTTCTTGTTGTTTCTAATCCATTGGATCAACCATTCTTCTGATCTTCTAGAATGAACCCCACGCAATGCAGGTCCAACTACTTTCTTGTCTAATGCATGACAACTGCCACAATTGTTCGCTTCATAAAGCTTTTTACCTTCTTCGGCATTCGGCTTGTCTTGTGCAAAACTTGGAGCGGATACAGCTAAAAGTGCTGTCAAGGCCCAAAATTTGAATCGATTTATGCTCATGTCTTTTACGAAATCTTTTATCGCATCGCAAATATAGATAGTGATTGCTTCCAC
>JACCDI010534164.1_pt1 | contig 19672 bp, 14 predicted proteins | sample 7442791 | NCBI WGS metagenome assembly JACCDI01 (sample SAMN15323434, study PRJNA562643) | freshwater metagenome | isolation source: river surface water | place: USA:Blue River Watershed | collected 2017-08-15
ACACCGACGCTGGCGGTCGTAGTGGAGCGTGAAGAGAAAATCCGGAAGTTTGTGGCCCGCGATTACTTTGAGGTCATGGCCACCTTTCAGGCCAAGGCCGGTGAGTACACCGGGCGTTGGTTTGCAGCAGACTTTAAAAAGAGCGACCAGGATCCGGAACTCAAAGCCGAACGACTCTGGAAAGCCGACGCCGCACAGGCCATCGTTGCCGCCTGTCAAGGTCAGCGGGCCAAGGTCACCGAAGAGAGCAAACCCTCCACCCAGATTGCACCCGCACTTTTTGATCTCACCAGCCTTCAGCGGGAGGCGAATGCCCGGTTCGGGTTCTCCGCCAAGAACAGTCTTGGACTGGCCCAGGCCCTGTACGAAAAACACAAAGTGCTCACCTATCCGCGAACCGATTCGAAGGCCCTGCCCGAGGATTACATCGGAACGGTCAACACCACGGTCGAGGCCTTGGCCAAGGCCGCGAGTTTTTCCCTGGTTGCACAGCCAATTCTCGACAAAGGGTGGATCAAACCCAATAAGCGCATCTTCGACAACACGAAAGTGTCGGACCACTTTGCGATCATTCCCACCGGGGTGTTACCCAAGGCCCTATCGGAGCCTGAGCAGAAAATCTTTGAACTGGTGGTGCGGCGATTCCTGGCCGTGTTTTATCCGGCCGCAGAGTTCCTGGTCACCACACGGATCAGCACCGTCGGATCGCATGGGTTTAAAACCGAAGGCAAGGTGTTGGTGAATCCCGGATGGATGACGGTCTACGGGAAAGAATCCGCCGGCGACGATGCGATTTTGGTGCCCGTCACGCCGAACGAATCGCCCATGGCCCAGCCCGTTGAGGCGGTGGGTTTAAAAACCAAGCCACCCGCCCGGTATTCCGAAGCGACCCTGCTGTCGGCGATGGAAAGTGCAGGAAAACTGGTGGACGATGAGGACCTTCGCGAGGCCATGGCCGGTAAGGGACTCGGCACACCGGCAACCCGGGCCGCCATCATTGAAGGCTTATTGGCGGAAAAATACCTGATTCGCGATGGCCGTGAACTGATTCCCACGGCTAAAGCCTTTCAACTAATGACCTTGTTGCGCGGATTGGATGTGAAAGAGCTCTCACTGCCAGAGCTCACGGGCGAATGGGAATACAAGCTGTCGCAGATTGAGCAAGGAAAATTATCGCGCGAAGCCTTCATGAAGGATATCGCCACCATCACTGAACATATTGTCAGTCAGGCGAAAAACTACACCAACGATACGATTCCAGGCGACTACGCCACCCTGCGCACGCCATGCCCGAAATGCGGTGGCGTGGTGAAAGAGAACTATCGACGCTTTGCCTGTGGGAGCTGTGATTTTTCCATTTCCAAAATTCCTGGCGGCCGTGCGTTCGAACTGCCCGAAGTCGAGGAACTGCTGGAAAAAAAAGCGTTTGGCCCAGTCGACGGGTTTCGCAGCAAGATGGGCCGACCGTTTGTGGCCAGTCTAAAAATCACGGATGGCCACAAACTCGAATTCGATTTTGGTAACAGCACCGACTCGGGTGAGGATGCTGAGCCGGTGGATTTCAGTCAGCAGGAATCGGTGGGCGCATGTCCAAAGTGTGCCGCCCAGGTCTATGGCCACGGAAATTCCTATGTCTGTGAAAAGAGTGTGGGACCGACACCTTCGTGTGATTTCAAAACCGGAATGATGGTGCTCCAGCAGACCATCTCCCAAGAGCAGGTACGCAAATTATTGGCCACGGGCAAAACCGATCTTCTGGATGGATTTGTATCCAATCGCACGCGACGCAAATTCAAGGCTTATCTGGTGAAGACTCCGGAAGGCAAGATCGGATTTGAGTTCGAGGTGCGGGCACCCAAAGCGGCCGGGGTGAAAAAAGCCGCCGCCAAAAAGAAGGCCGCGTAAGCAGTCGGTGGTACCGCTATTCGTTGGCGATTCCGGAGCGGACATGACCGGTCGGTCCCGCCGTGGCACCGGCCTCGCAATGTCGGGTCTGATCGTCAAAAAAGAAATCCGGTTCGAATTCTTTTAAGAAGTCGCCCTTGTTAAGGCCCCCGAGAAACATGGCCTCATCAATCTCGATCTTCCACTCCATCAGTGTGCGCACAGCACGCTCATGGGCCGGTGCGGAACGCGCCGTGACCAGTGCCGTACGAAGACGCATGGTGGGGTTGTCCCGCGTTTCTTGCTGCAGACGATGCAAGGCCTGCAACAATGGTTTAAACGGGCCCGGAGGCAGCGGGGTTTCGGCCCGTTGGATTTCATGGGCCACAAAAGCATCCAGGCCATCACGTTGATAGATCCGCTCGGCCTCGTCACTGAATAACACCGCATCACCGTCAAAGGCAATCCGCAACTCATTGGGAAAATTCTCAACAGATTTTGCCGAATGAGGATAAACGTGGGCGGCCGGATACCCCGCCTGCAAGGCTTGCTCGACATCCGGACCATTGGCCGACAAAAAAAGGTGTGCCCCGAGGGATTTGAGATACCGATAGGGGGATCGTCCCCGCGTGAACACACCGCGCTGAATCGGAAGTCCGTGCTGTCGCGCCGAGTTGTACACCCTTAAACCAGAGACCGGATCGTTACGGGACAACACCACGATCTCGACCCGCTGGCAATCCGGGGTGTTAAAGGCCATGAGTTTGCGGACCAGTGGAAACGCCACCCCGGGATTAGCGGGGGTTTGCAGTCGTTCGTTTTGAAGGCGCATATAGGCCCGGTCATCGGATTGTTCAAAGATCCGATTCTCTTCTTCAAAATCAAATAAGGCCCGGCTCGACAGCGCGACCACCAGCTGATCCGAGAGATCAGCCGGCATGACGCACCTTAGACATCCAGATTGGCCACACGCAACGCATTGTCTTCGATGAACTGACGACGGGGTTCCACTTCCTCACCCATCAGTGTGGTGAAGATGCCATCTGCTGCGATGGCGTCTTCGATCTTGACCTGTAACAAGGTCCGGGTCGCCACATTCATGGTGGTCTCCCAGAGCTGCTCTGGGTTCATCTCCCCAAGCCCCTTGTAACGTTGTTTGGAAAGACCACGATCGGCTTCTTGCAGCAGCCAATCCATGGCCTGACCGAAGTCACGCACCTGTGCGGTTTTGACATGCTCTCCCTTGCCACGCGATACCGTGGTGCCTGCAGGCACAGCGCTTTTGAGACGCTTAGCGGCCTCTACCAAGGTTTTGTAGTCCTCGGTGTTCACGAAATCGGAATCCAGGGTGGAGAGCCGCACATTGCCATGGTGGGGCCGCTCGATCTTCAGCCGCCAAGATTCCGTCTGGCTATTGAACTCGGCAAACACGCGCACCTGCTGGTCATTGGTGGCCGATACGGTCGCCTGCTGTGCATTCATCCATTTCTGAAGCTGCTCGGCACTGCGCATCGCCACATCATTGGACGAAAAGTCGAGAGCCAGGCCATCTAAGAATGCCCGTAAAGCCTGTTCATCAATGATTTTCGATAACCGCGCAATCACACTGTTTGCAGCAAGATAGGTTTTAGCCAGACCGGGAAGGTCTTGGGTCAGGGAGCTCGCGCCAGGGGCCTGTACCTCTGCATCCTGGAGCGCTAAGGTGAGCAGATACTCTTGCATCTGCGCATCGTCTTTGATGTAACGTTCTTCTTTACCGTGTTTCACTTTATAAAGCGGCGGTTGCGCAATATAAATGTAGCCGCGGGCAATCAGTTCCGGCATTTGCCGATAAAAGAATGTCAACAACAGTGTTCGAATATGTGATCCGTCCACGTCGGCATCGGTCATGATGATGATGCGGTGATAGCGGAGCTTTTCGGGGTTGTAATCGTCTTTCCCAATGCCGGTGCCCAGGGTTTGAATCAGGGTGACGATTTCCTGGGAGGCTAATAACTTATCGAAACGGGCTTTTTCCACATTCAGGATTTTTCCTTTTAAAGGAAGAATGGCCTGAAATTTCCGATCCCGGCCCTGTTTCGCGGAGCCGCCTGCAGAGTCTCCCTCGACCAGATACAACTCCGCTTTTGAGGGGTCACGCTCTTGACAATCCGCCAACTTACCGGACAAGCCAAAGGAGTCCAAAACGCCCTTGCGTCGGGTCATTTCCCGAGCCTTTCGGGCGGCTTCACGTGCACGGGCCGCTTCGACAATTTTTCCGCAAATGGTTTTGGCATCCGCGGGGTGTTCAAGCAAAAACTCTTCTAAGGCTTTGCCCACCACATCTTCAACGGGTTGACGAACCTCGCTGGACACCAGTTTGTCTTTGGTTTGTGAAGAAAATTTGGGTTCCGGTACCTTAACGGACAACACACAGGTCAGCCCCTCGCGCATATCGTCGCCCGAGGTGTCCACTTTTGCTTTTTTTGCGAGCTCTGACTCGGAAATGTATTTATTCAACACACGGGTCATGGCCGCGCGAAGGCCCGTCAAGTGGGTACCGCCATCCCGCTGGGGAATATTGTTGGTGAAACACAATACATTTTCGTTGTAACTGTCGTTCCACTGCAGCGCAGCTTCTACGGTCACGTTGTCTTTTTCGCCGGAGACATAGAACACGGTGGGGTGAAGATTGTTCTTGGCGCGGTTAATGTATTGAACAAACCCTTGTACCCCGCCCGAGAATGCGAAGTTTTCTTCTTTACCCTCGCGCTGATCCACTAAACGGATTTTTACGCCGTTATTCAGAAAACTGAGTTCCCGTAACCGCTTGGCGAGCACGTCAAAGTGGAAATTAACCTGGCCGAATATCTCTGTGCTGGCCAGGAAATGGACCTCGGTGCCGCGACGATCCGTGGTGCCCACTACCTTTAAGGGTTCGACACGCTCACCGGCGCGAAACTCCATCTGGTGGGTCTGTCCATTGCGTCGAATGGTGAGTCGGAGCCAATCGGAGAGCGCGTTGACCACCGACACCCCCACACCATGCAGACCGCCAGAGACCTTGTAACTGTTTTGGTCAAACTTTCCGCCGGCATGGAGCTCGGTCATGACAATCTCGGCCGCCGATCGTCCAAACTCATCGTCTTTGTGGATATCGGTTGGGATCCCACGGCCATTGTCTGTGACAGAAATCGAGTTGTCCGTGTGGATGGTCACCACGATGTCATCACAGTGGCCAGCTAAAGCCTCGTCAATGGCGTTATCCACCACTTCAAACACCATGTGATGTAGCCCGCTTCCGTCGTGGGTATCGCCAATGTACATACCCGGCCGTTTGCGCACCGCCTCCAGGCCTTTGAGCATTTTGATGGACTCGGCGCCGTACCCCTGGGGGTTCTCCAGTGAGCTGGCTTCTTGAAAAACACTCCGATAATTAAAAATCAAACTGCACTCCTTCGAACGGCATAGGTGATAAGGGGTCTAACGATGCATCGCATTAGATACGCATCGGCATGACCACATATTTAAACTCCGCGTCATCGGCGGTGGTGATCAGTGCGCTTGCGTTCGGGTCCTGAAGCGCAATATGAATCGTTTTGTTTTTAAGATTGGATAACACGTCCAATAGGTATTGGACATTAAACCCGATGTCCACCGGGTCTCCGGTGTAATCGAGCTCGAGATCCTCGGACGCCTCTTCTTGTTCTGCATTGGTGGACGACACCCTGAGACTGCCCGCCGACAAGGTCAGGCGCACGCCCTTGAATTTGTCGGTTGTAAGAATTGCGGCACGTTGTAAGGCTCCCAATAAAATGTCGCGATCCACACTGAATAATTTGCTGTGTCCGGATGGAATTACCCGTTGGTAGTCTGGAAACTTTCCCTCGATCAGTTTCGAGAGCAACTCGATCTGATCGAAACTGAAGCGGGCTTGATTAGCCGCAAACTCGATCGTAACGGTCTCGTCGGTGTCATTCAAAAGGCGTTGCAGTTCCAGCACGGCTTTACGTGGAATGATGACTTCTTGTCGCTCACCGGATATCTGAATGTTGACGCCGGCATCCGTGGCTTTGACGGCTGAAAAGGCCAGTCGGTGACCATCGGTTGCAACGGCCTTTAGGCTTTCCTGATCAATCACCAGCAACAGTCCATTTAGGTAATAGCGTATGTCTTGCTGGGCCATTGCAAAGTGCACCAGATGCAGTAAATGTTTCAAGGATTTCTGGGTCAAGGACACCTTGGCCGGATAACGATCGGCTGGCGTGACCGTAGGAAATTCTTCGGCGGCCAACGTTTGTAGACTGAATTTTGATTTTCCTTGCGACAGTACTAATTTTTTATTGGCCAGAGATACAGAAATCTCATTCTGCTCAGGAAGGGCCCGCAAAATATCAAGAAGTTTTCGTGCGGCAACGGTCGTGGCCGCGTCGTCAGACCCTGATCCCATCTCACACTGGGTCTTGATCTGCATTTCAATATCGGTGGAACAGAACGATACAACAGATCCCTGCTTGGTGAGCAGCACATTCGACAGAATCGGTAAGGTGTGCCGACGTTCCACAATTCCGGTTACGGTTTGCAGTGGTTTTAAAAGGGCATCACGTTGTGCTTTGATCAATATCATGATGTTTATTCTTTCAAAAATTAGTAGTCATAGATAAAGGCGGGCAATGCTGTGGGTAACGGACGCGCGGGCGCGCTGGTCTTAACGAATTCGCGACGGCAACCCTGTGGACGAGATGTGTATAACTCGCTGGGCGTGTGGAGAACTGTTGTATCGAAGCGTTATGGCTAAGAGTTGTGCCTTGGTCTTTCGGGACTGTGCACAGAGGTTTTGCAGGTTTACCCCCAGGGTTATTCACCGATCTCATCCTTTTAATTGTTGTTCCAGAATATGGAGCTGGTGGTTCAGTTCGGTATTGCGGATGCGTAGATCCGAAATTTTTTTGACGGCGTGAAGCACCGTGGTGTGATCCCGGCCGCCAAACAGGTCGCCGATCTCGGGGAAGCTTTTCTGGGTCAGTTCTTTTGCCAGGTACATCGCTACCTGGCGGGGCATGGCGATATTGGCCGGCCGACGTTTGCTGTACATGTCCGCGACTTTGATGTTGTAGAAATCGGCCACCGACTTCTGGATGTTCTCTACGGAGATCAGGGTTTTCTGCAAGGAGAGCAGGTCTTTTAGGGCTTCTTTCACCGCCTCGATGTTGGCGGTTTTCTGGTGAAATCCGCAAAAGGCAATCACCTTTTTTAGAGCACCCTCGAGTTCCCGAACATTGGATCTCAGTTGTTTGGCAATAAAAAAGGCTTCTTCTTCTGGCAGATGAAAACGCTCTAGATCGGCCTTTTTCATCAGAATTGCCACACGCATTTCAAGCTCGGGTGGCTCGATGGCCACGGTCAGTCCGGAAGCAAACCGGGTCAGGAGGCGAGGATTAATCTCCCCTAGCTCGGTGGGGTAGGTGTCACTGGTGATGATGATTTGTTTTTGGGCGGCGATCAGGGCTTCGAATGCGTAGAAAAATTCTTCTTGTGTGCGTTGTTTGCCTGCAAAAAACTGAATGTCGTCGATCAGTAGAAGGTCCAGGGAGTGGTAATAGCGTTTGAATTCATCAAACGACTTGCGTTGATAGGCTTTCACTACATCGCTTACATAAGCTTCGGCGTGGATATACCGCACGCGGGCATTTTTATTTTTAGTCAACAGGGCATTGCCTACCGCGTGGATCAGGTGGCTTTTGCCTAAGCCCACGCCGCCGTAGAGAAAAAGCGGGTTGTATCCCTTTCCGGGGTTGTCGGCCACCTGAAGGGCGGCGGCGCGCGCGAGCTGGTTGGCCTTTCCGGGCACGAAGGTCTCAAACGTCCACTCTGAATTCAGCCGGCTTTGTTGACGGCTCTGTTGTTCTGGTGAACTTGTTTGGGACAACGATGGTGGGTCGACCGCAGCGTTGGTGGACCCTGTTGTGGCCAGCGCACTGGATTGGCTGCAAGGCTCCTCGGGGGAGTAGACGGCATCGGTCGAATGGGTGGAAATTTCGATTTCGAGCTCAACCGGCATCCCCAGGGTTTGAGACCACCAGGAGCACAGCGGTTTGGAAAACTGGTTTTTGGCCCAGCCCTGTTTGAATCGGGTGGGGGCGGCCAACACCACTTTGCTGTTATGGCCGTTTTGATCGATCCGGAGCAGCTCGAGCGGCTTAAACCATGTCTGAAACTGCTGGTTCGGCAGTTCCCGTTCAAAGTGCAAAAGACAGTCTTGCCAGAGCGATTCCATGGTCGGAATTTTACCTGAGAAGGGAAGTTATCCACAGGCGTGGTTTGCCCTGATTTGGCCAAAAACTCTTGAAAAACCGTATACTGCCGGGTTCACTTTGATTTCACTCCCTGTTTTAGGACATTCATCATGAAACGCACTTTTCAACCGTCTGTTGTGCGGCGCAAACGCACCCATGGGTTCCTGGTTCGCATGAAGACCCGTAGCGGTCGTGCGGTCATTCGGGCCCGCCGCGCCAAAGGCCGCAAGCGCTTGGCGGTCTAAGCGCCGATAGGACGGTGTTTCATGGGCAAGCGTGATGATCGCTTGCACAGTCCACAGGTCTTTCAGCAGGCGCTGATGACCCGCCCAGTCGCCAAGATTGGGTCGTGTGTGGTTTATAAAATCCCCTCTTCTGAAGGCATGCGACTTGGCTTCGTCCTTCCCAAAAAACTGATTCGATATGCCGTGCAACGAAATCAGATCAAACGTTGGGCCCGGGCGCTGTTTCGTCGTCAGACCCCGATGACCGGCCAGGGATTTGCACTGGTGTTGCGGGTCAATGCATCGGTTCCGAAAGCCCAGTGGTGTTCTGATGGACGCACCAAACTAAGACAGGATGTAGCGATGGCGATGGAAAAAGCACTGGCCAGTAACGGGATCTCCGGACAGCCATCATGAAATTTCGAGGGCCAGATAAAAAATCAATGGCGGCCGCGATGGGCGTCGGGCTGGTGCGTGCCTATCAGTGGACCATTCGGCCCATCATTGGACCGCGATGTCGCTACCTTCCCCATTGTTCTGATTACTCCATCGAGGCCATCGAGCGTTACGGTCTTATGACGGGATCCTGGCTCACCGCCAAGCGTTTAGGCCGATGTCATCCCTGGTGCCGGGGTGGATTAGACCCTGTGCCCGATCTTTCCACGGCATCGTCTTCTGTTGCTCCTTCATCACAACACTCGTTTACGAAATAGATTCTATGGATACTCGTCGCGCCATTTTGTGGGTCATTTTTTCGATGTCGTTGCTCATGCTGTGGGATTCCTACATGCGCTACACCGGGCGAGGCTCGATGTTTGGGGCGCCCAGCACGTCGGTTCCGACCCCAACGACATCGGGGCCGGTTTCCGGAGCACCTGAGTCATCGGGAGCCTCGACGGCGGTGCCTGCGGCGCCTTCCGCTCCGAAAGCGGCAGCGGGATCGATACCCGCACCATCACCGGCCATGAAGTCGGCCGCGCCGTCGGCCAACGCGCCGTCGGCGGTTCTGCCCAGCAGCGGTGAAAAAGTGGTGTTGAAAAACGCGGACGTAGAACTTGAAATTGATACCCAGGGCGGTCGGATTACCCGGGCTGTATTGGTGAATCAGTGGTCCGATGCGTATGACGGCAATCGTGTGGTGTTATTCGATCAGGTGCCACAGCGTCGCTATGAGGCCCAGTCGGGATTGGTGGGTCAGTCGGCCAATCAAGTGGCCTATCCCAATCACATGTCGGTGTTCAAGCGTGCCGCCCTGCGTGACGGACTGGATCCCAATCGCCATGTGGCGCTCGTATCCGAATCCGGCGGGCTCAAACTCACCAAAACCTATTCGATTGATGAAAAGGGCTACGTCATTCGTGTCCAGCACTCAGTTCAAAACACCGGTGCGGATACGGTATCCCCGATGGTGTATTTGCAGTTAATGCGCAATGGTGATCGCCCACCCGGAGAGAGCCAGTTTTATCAGACCTTTATCGGTCCGGCAATGTACACCTCGGAAGGAAAATTTCAGAAGATTGATTTTTCCGATGTGGAGAAAAACAAAGCGAATCACGTGAAGACCGCCAATGACGGCTGGTTCGGAATCATTCAGCATTACTTTGTCAGCGCGTGGATTCCATCCAATGAGGCGGCCCGCGAGTTTTACACCCGACGGATTGAGAACAATCTCTACAGCGTGGGAATGATTCAGGCGCTGCCAGCGATTTCACCGGGCGCCCAGCAGACCCATGATGCGGTGCTGTTTGCGGGGCCGCAGTTACAGGACGTGCTAGAGAAACTCGCGCCGGGGCTGGATCTGGTGGTGGACTACGGCTGGCTTACTTTTCTGGCCAAGCCCATTTATTGGCTATTGGAGCAGCTCTACGGGATTGTGGCCAACTGGGGATGGGCCATTGTGCTGCTCACGGTGATCATCAAGTTGATCTTCTATCCCTTGTCGGCGGCCAGTTATAAATCCATGGCCAAGATGAAGGCGGTCACACCGCGGTTGATGAAGCTGCGCGAGATCCATGCCAACGATAAGGCCAAGTTAAATCAGGCCATGATGGAACTGTACAAAACGGAAAAGATAAATCCGTTGGGGGGTTGTCTTCCGATTCTGATCCAGATCCCAGTGTTTATTGCGTTGTATTGGGTATTGCTGGCCAGTGTGGAGATGCGCAATGCGCCATGGTTGGGATGGATCAAGGATCTCTCCACTCCCGATCCGTTTTACATCTTGCCGGTCGTCATGGCGATCACCATGTTTATTCAGACCAAGCTCAACCCCCCACCTCCGGATCCGATTCAGGCCAAGGTGATGATGGCCATGCCGATTGTGTTTTCGGTGTTCTTTTTCTTCTTCCCGGCGGGCCTGGTGCTCTATTGGTTGGTCAATAACGTGTTGTCGATCGCCCAGCAGTGGATGGTGATGAAGCAGATCGAGAAGGCATCGGCCGCGCATCGTTAAGGAGGGTCTGACGTGAGGTGGTGCCCGCGTGTCGGTTGATACGATTGTCGCCATCGCGACGGCTTCCGGGCGAGGCGCCATTGGCGTGGTGCGTGTGTCGGGCCCCCAGAGCCACGCGGTGATGCAGGCCGTGTGCGGGCGGTCCTTAAGCCCTCGTATGGCCACCCATCTGTCATTTCTGGATGCCCAAGGCCAGCCCATGGACGATGGACTGGCCATTTTTTTTCCGGCACCGCATTCTTATACCGGCGAAGACGTGTTGGAGCTGCAGGGTCATGGCGGCCCCGGGGTCTTGGCCTTGGTACTCAAGCGTTGTTGCACGGTGGACGGTGTACGACTCGCCCATCCCGGCGAATTTACCCAGCGGGCTTTTTTGAACGACAAATTGGATCTTGCCCAGGCGGAGAGCGTGGCCGATCTGATTGATGCGGGCAGTGAGCGGGCGGCGCGAAGTGCGGTGGCCTCCTTGCAAGGGCGTTTCAGTGCCCTGGTGCACGAGCTCCTTTCACAACTCATTGAATGCCGACTTCGGGTGGAGGCCTGTCTGGACTTCCCGGAAGAGGATATTGAGTTTATTGAACGCGAGGGCGTGCGGGAAAAATTAGAGGCGATGACGGCCCTGTTGATCACCATTGCCCATGGTGCCCAACGTGGCGCAGCATTGCGCGATGGTCTGCGTGTGGTGCTGGTGGGCGCCCCTAATGTCGGCAAGTCGTCATTGCTTAATGCTTTGGCCGAGCAGGAGGTGGCCCTGGTGACGGATATTGCGGGAACCACACGCGATCGTATCGTTCAGGAAATTCTGATGGATGGCGTGCCCATGCACGTGATTGATACCGCTGGTTTGCGACCGACCCATGATGTCGTGGAACGTTTGGGCATCGAGCGCACATGGAAAGAGGTGGAGACCGCGCAAGTCGTCGTGCTGATGGGGGATGCCAGCGGCACCATACCTACCGATAAGGCACTGGAGCAGGACGTGCTCAAGCGTGTGTCGTCGGTTCGCTCGGTGATTCGTGTGTGGAATAAATCGGATCTCAGCCCGGGAGTGACCGATTCGGCAAGCGCACAAGAGGTGATCCGGATTTCTGCGAAGACGGGCGAGGGGTTGGAGCATTTGCGCGACCGATTGTTGCAGCTTGCCGGTTGGAGCGGTGATGCCAGTACCGGTGTGTTTTCCGCCCGGGCTCGTCATCTCAACGCATTGGACCGGGCTCGGTCTCAGTTAAACGAGGCCGGCCATCACCTGAAGGATCAGGAGCTTGAACTTCTGGCCGAGTGTCTGCGACATGCGCAACAAGCCTTATCTGAGATCACGGGCGAGTTTTCGTCGGATGATCTGTTGGGCGAAATTTTCAGTCATTTTTGTATTGGCAAGTAAGTCACTGCCCATCCATCGTTTGCCGTGAGTCGATCTACCGCGTGATCAGCGAAAAAAACCGGTCATTTTTCGTTTGGTGATGCGCAGGGTTCCGTTGTCATCGGGTAGTCCTCTGGATTCTCTGTCCGGCAGGAGGGATTCAAACACACCCTTTTCGGAATTTTTGCGGACCTGATCGGCTGCAAAGACCTGACCGCTCATGGCAATGTAGACCCCCGGATCGAGGAGCTGAACAGCGGCGGTGGCCAGACCGAGGTTAAATAGACCATCGGAATTGGGTTGACTGATGGGGATCATGGCACCGGTGAACACAATGGTCTGATGGTCTTGGCGCCGTTGTGCCACGGTGATGGCGGTCTGCACCATGGTGTCGGTGCCATGCAGAATCACCAGGTGTGATTCCGGCGTGTCGGCCACGTGCTGTGCCACCTGCTGACGGTCGGCCTCGGTCATCTCCAGACTATCGATCAGCATGACGGTCTCGGCACGCCAGGGTTGCGCAATGCGGCAAAGGCTTGCCCATTCGGACATGCGTGAGCGATCGAACGAGAGTTTCCCGCTATCGGGTGAGTAAATTTTTTCAATTGTTCCGCCACAACTGAGAAAAACGATAACGGGATGTGGTGTGGTGGACATGGGGTGGTGGATGGTGGAACAGGTGGGTGAGATGAGAGGTCAAATGATAAAATAAGACTCTTGCGGTAGTGGTGTGAAGGCTAGCATTAAGTCTGCCCCATCGTCACGATATCGCTTGCCGTGTATAAAAATATTCAAGTCTAGGGTGCGACACATCATGACCATAACCCCCCCCAGTTATCTGATCCATCAGGGCCTGATTGAGTGGGTCACCACGATTGCCCAAAAGACTAAACCTGCCCAGGTGGTCTGGTGCGATGGATCTCAAGAAGAGTACGACCGGTTGTGCGCCGACATGGTCGCCAGTGGCACCTTAAAGAAACTGAATTCAGCCAAGCGGCCAAACTCTTATCTGGCCTGGTCCGATCCCTCGGATGTGGCCCGGGTGGAAGACCGCACCTACATTTGCAGTGACCGTCAGGCGGATGCGGGTCCGACCAATAACTGGATTGATCCGGCGCAGATGCGCAAAACCCTCGATGGCCTGTTTGACGGATGCATGCAGGGTCGAACCATGTATGTGATCCCATTTTCCATGGGTCCGCTCGGTTCCCCCATCGCGCACATTGGCGTGGAGATCTCGGATTCTCCTTACGTGGTGGTGAATATGCGCATGATGACCCGTATGGGCCGGGCTGTTTACGATGTCTTGGGCGCACACGGATCTTTTGTGCCCTGTGTTCACTCGGTGGGCAAACCGCTGAAGGCGGGCGAGGCGGATGTGGCCTGGCCATGCAATGACACCAAATACATCGTGCATTTCCCCGAAACCCAAGAGATCTGGTCTTATGGATCCGGTTATGGCGGCAATGCACTGCTGGGTAAAAAGTGTTTCGCCTTGCGCATTGCCTCGTCGATGGGGCGCAAACAGGCCCACGGCACGAATCCCGGATGGTTTGCAGAACACATGCTGATCCTGGGGGTGCAGGCGCCTTGGGGTAAGAAATACCACGTTGCTGCCGCCTTTCCTTCGGCCTGCGGAAAAACGAACTTCGCCATGTTGATTCCGCCCAAAGGACTGGATCAGGATGGCTGGAAGATCACCACCATTGGCGATGACATTGCATGGATTAAACCGGATGCCGACGGCAAGCTGCGTGCGATCAATCCGGAGAATGGTTATTTTGGTGTTGCTCCGGGCACCAATGAGAAGACCAATTACAACTGCATGGCGTCTCTCAAAGAAAACGTGATCTTCACCAATGTGGCGCTGACCGATGATGGCGATGTCTGGTGGGAAGGCATGACGGATACGCCCCCTTCACACTGCATCGATTGGCAGGGCAAGGATTGGACACCCGAGATCGCGAAGGCCCAGGGTCGTAAAGCCGCCCACCCTAACGCGCGATTTACGGTGTCGTCCATTCAGAATCCGGTGATCGATCCTCACTGGGATGACCCCAAAGGGGTAGCGATTGATGCGTTCATCTTCGGCGGCCGACGTTCGACGACGGTCCCGTTGGTGACCGAGGCCCGCAACTGGCAGGAGGGTGTGTATATGGCCGCCACGATGGGGTCGGAAACCACGGCGGCGGCAGCGGGTCAACAAGGTGTGGTGCGTCGCGATCCTTTTGCAATGCTGCCCTTCTGTGGCTACAACATGGCGGAATATTTCGCCCATTGGTTGGATTTGGGCGAAAAGCTCTCCCGCTCGGGGGCCGCGCTCCCTAAGATTTTCTGCGTGAACTGGTTTAGAACGGATGAGAACGGCAAGTTCGTGTGGCCCGGCTTTGGGGAGAATGCGCGGGTGCTCAAATGGATGCTGCAACGTATTGAGGGCAAGGCCGGTGGTGTAGACCATGTATTTGGGGTGACCCCCCGCTACGAGGACGTGGACTGGAGCGGACTGAATTTCTCCAGTGAACAGTTTGCGAAAATTACGTCGATTGACTCCCATGCCTGGAAAGACGAGTTCCAGTTGCATGCCGAGTTATTCGCCAAACTGGCCCATGGTCTTCCACAGGAGTTGGTGCTTACCAAGACGGTCTTGGAATCCCGTCTCCAGGAGCGTTTAGCGGCCTAAAGCCTTCACACTGGCCAGACGCCGGCATTCTTCTTGGATGCTGGTGTCTCGTGGGCCGGGCACCAAGGTGACGGCATCACCGGGTGTGATGCTCCCATCGTGTTCGACACGACAGTACCAGCCGCAGCGTTGGGTCTGCACCATCCATTTGCTGGCCTGTTTAGACTGCATGCGCGCATTGAATTTGAAGCAGGGCTCGCGTGGTTTGACCACGCGCAGTCGCACCTGGTTTCCAATGCATAGTTCATCGCCGATCCAGATGTCGGATTCCAGAATTCCACTCAAGCAGAGGTTTTCTCCGACCTGTCCAAAAAGAGAGGGTTTGTCGTTTAGCCAGGGAAGTTCTGCGGTCCAAAACGCGTAGTGCTCACTGGGATAACAATAAACGGCCTTTTCTATTCCTCCGTGCACACTGAGATCGGCCTGTTCGTCGCCTTCGATGCCCAGCCGCTGACACCGGATTGTTTGCGGATCGCTGAGGGTACTGATCGCCGATTTCTGAATTCCCGACATTTCACGATGGATTGTTTTCTCGTCATCGGCGTCACGAATCAATAGCGGGCGTACATCACTGGTGCAGATGGCGAGCAGGGAAATGGTCATGGGCGGTCGTGGACGTGATGACGATGAACGGTGTTCAGTGATTGATGGCGGACTGGTGCGGGTATTCCTGCAGGCTTGCCAGGCGGTCTGCCAGTGCGATGGCGGCAACCAGGGATTTTGGGTCCGCGATGTTTTTTCCTGCGATATCAAAAGCGGTTCCATGATCCACACTGGTTCGAATAAACGGCAAACCCAGCGTGATATTCACGCCCTGATCGATGCCGAGATATTTAATGGGAATCAATCCTTGGTCATGGTATTGGGCCACCACCACATCAAATTCTTTGTGGTGACGCGCCCGCATGAAAATCGTGTCACCCGGCCATGGGCCCGAGGCATGGATGCCGAGTGTGCGTGCCTTGGCGATGGCCGGCGCGATGATGTCAATGTCTTCTCGTCCAAATAGACCGGACTCGCCGGCGTGCGGGTTGAGTCCCGCCACCGCGATGCGGGGCTCTTGCACACCGAGCTGTTGGCAGGCGTGTTGGGCCAGTGCGATGGTGTGGACAAGCTCTTCCGTATTCAGTCCGTCAATGACATCGCGCAATGGGATATGGACACTATTGAGCACGACCCGTAGCTCCGGATTCACCAGCATCATGCGCACGGCAGGAGGCGCAGAGGGGCTGGCCAGATCCGCCAGCATCTCGGTGTGGCCGGGCCAGGGGTGGCCGGCCAGGGACAGTGATTCCTTATGGATCGGCCCGGTCACGATCCCGGCGGCGTCATGGCGCATGCATTGGGTGACCGCGGTCCGAATGGATTCGAAACCGGCTTGACCAGAGTCTTTTCCCACTTCTCCTTGTTTTATTTCCAATTTTTCCCAGTTTATAGGTAAATAATTTATATTTTTAGTGGAAATTTGATACTTTTTTGACTCTTCTTCAAACCAAGCTGGATCCCCACAAATGATCACCGGGCGTTGCTGCTCGCCAAGGGACTGCCACTGCAGAACCGCCTTGATGGCAATTTCTGGTCCGATACCGGCGGGATCTCCGGATGTCACAATCAAAGGCTTCATGCTGCGATGCTAACAAGTGTTGGTTCGGTCGGTGACCATGAGCAGCCTCTTCTTTGCGGGAAATAGGGATGGTTTCTGAGATTTTGACCCTGGGTCAGCCGGGCGGCCCGGAGGGTTGGGTGCTGCTGATCTTAGCGGCGGTGGCGCTTACGGCCGGGTTTGTCGATGCCGTGGTGGGCGGCGGCGGACTGGTGGCGATTCCTGCACTGTTTTCATTTGTCCCCCAGGGGTCGCCCGCCACGCTTTTCGGGACCAATAAGATTGCCGCGATTTCGGGAACGTTCGTGGCGGCCACGCGCTATGCCCGATCGGTGCGGCTGCCATGGAATGCGGTGGCTCCGGCCCTTGTGGGGGCGGCGATTTTTGGGTGGTTGGGCGCGGCAGCGGTCAGTTTTTTGCCCCGTGATCTGGGCCAACCCCTGGTGTTGATCATGCTGGTCGTGGTGGCCGTGATCACGCTTCGAAAAAAAGAAATGGGAACAGTCCATGCGCCACGATTAAATGTTGCGCAACAAAGGGCATTGGGCTTTGCCGCCGGGAGTCTTTTGGGGTTTTATGACGGATTTTTTGGGCCCGGCACGGGAGCGTTTTTAGTCTTCGTGTTTGTGCGTTTCTTTGGGTATGATTTCCTGCACGCGTCGGCGGCGAGCAAGGTGGTCAACGTGATGACTAATCTTGCCGCCCTAGCTTTTTTCCTGCCGGTGGGCGCTTTTTTTCTTTCTGCCGCTCTTCTGATGGCGGTGTGCAATATCGCAGGGGCCTGGATCGGAACGCACCTTGCGGTCAAAAAAGGTAGCCAGTTTGTTCGTCGATTTTTTTTAATTCTTTTAGCTGTGCTGATTTTCAAAATGGCCTGGGGTCCTTTGGAGATGCTGTTATGAATTCACCGCAACATGTTTTAGGTCAGTCCATGGTGGGGCACTGGATCGGTGGGGCACGTGATGGCAGCCCGCCCTCGCGAACCGCGCCCGTGTTTAATCCTGCCAGTGGTGCAATCGCCCGTGAGGTGGCATTGGCGTCACGGTCCGATGTGGACCGTGCGGTGGAGGCCGCAGCCCGGGCATTCCCCGCCTGGTCGGCCACGCCGCCGGTGAAACGCGCTCGTGTCATGTTTGCGTTTAAAGACTGGATGGAGCGCAACATGGATGCCTTGGCGGCGGCGATTACCGCGGAGCATGGCAAGACCATCGATGACGCAAAGGGTGAGGTGCAGCGCGGTCTCGAAGTGGTGGAGTTTGCCTGTGGCATTCCGCATTTGTTAAAGGGGGAATACACCGAGCAAGTGGGCAGCGGCATTGACGCCTGGAGCATGCGACAGGCTGTGGGCGTGTGTGTGGGCATCACACCGTTTAATTTTCCGGTGATGGTGCCGTGTTGGATGTATCCGGTGGCGATTGCATGTGGCAATACATTTGTGCTGAAGCCCTCGGAGCGGGATCCCTCACCGGCCTTAATGGTGGCGCAGGGGCTCAAGGAGTGCGGGCTGCCGGACGGTGTGTTTAACGTGATCCAGGGAGACAAGGAAGCGGTCGATGCGTTGATGACGCATCCCAAGGTGGCGGCGATCAGTTTTGTAGGATCCACTCCGATTGCGAAATATATTCATGAGACCGCGTCGAAGCAGGGCAAGCGGGTGCAGGCCTTGGGGGGTGCTAAGAATCATTTGGTGGTGATGCCGGATGCGGATCTGGATCAGGCGGTGGACGCACTGATCGGTGCGGCCTATGGGTCGGCCGGTGAACGTTGTATGGCGATATCCGTGGCCGTGGCGGTGGGGGATGTGGCCGATGCGTTGATTGCCAAGATTGCATCACGGGCTTCGGCGATCAAGGTCGCACCCGGTGATGCGAAGGGAGCCGAGATGGGCCCCTTGGTCACGCAGGCCCACCTGGATAAGGTTCGCGGATATGTGGACAGCGGTGTGGCCGAGGGCGCACAGTTGGTGGTGGACGGCCGGGGCTTAAAGATCAGTGGCCACGACAAGGGTTTTTATATTGGCCCCTGTCTGTTTGATCGTGTCACGCCATCGATGAAGATCTATCAGGAAGAAATTTTCGGGCCAGTGCTCAGTGTGGTGCGTGTGGCAAATTTCGAGCAGGCGTTGGATTTGATTCACCAACATGCTTTTGCCAATGGTGTTGCGCTCTTTACCCGTGACGGGGATAGCGCACGTGAGTTTGCATCGCGCATTCAGGTGGGCATGGTCGGGATTAATGTACCGATTCCTGTACCGATGGCGTTTCACTCGTTCGGTGGTTGGAAGGATTCCCTGTTCGGGGACCATCACATTCATGGCCCTGAAGGGGTTCGCTTCTACACACGTTATAAGGCGATTACACAACGTTGGCCGAAAGGGCTGCGTGAGGGCGCACAGTTTGTGATGCCGACGATGAAGTGATCCCTCTGGTGATGGTGTTTTTTGTGTAAAGGTGTGATTTTGGAATTAAAAACGCAGGGCTTCATTGATGGCCAGTGGGTTGCAGCGGTGTCGGGTCGGCGATTCGCCGTCACCAATCCTGCTTCTGGCGATGTGATCGCGCAGGTGGCCAACATGGGAGGTGAGGACGCGATGGCGGCGGTCGCGGCGGCGCATGCCGCACTGCCTGCCTGGAGGGCGACCACTTCCAAAGAGCGCAGCATTCGCTTGAAGCGATGGAATGAGCTGATTCTTGCCCATGCCGATGCGCTGGCCCAATTGATGACGGCCGAGCAGGGCAAGCCCCTGGCCGAGGCCAAGGGCGAAGTGATCTACGGCGCCTCGTTTGTGGAGTGGTTTGCCGAGGAGGCCAAGCGTGTTTATGGTGATGTGATTCCCTCGCCGATGGCGGGTCGAAAGCTCTTTGTGTTCAAGGAGCCGATTGGCGTTGCCGCCGCCATTACGCCATGGAATTTTCCCTTGGCGATGATTACTAGAAAGTGTGCGCCTGCTATCGCAGCAGGATGCACGGTTATTGTAAAGCCGGCGGAAGCCACTCCATTGACTGCACTGGCGTTAGCGGATCTTGCGGCCCAGGCGGGATTTCCTCCGGGTGTTTTTAACGTGATCGTTGGAGATGCCGCGGCTGCGCCGGAAATTGGAAAAGTCCTGTGCGAGGACACGCGAGTACGGAAGGTCTCCTTCACGGGATCGACCGAAGTCGGACGGATTTTGCTGCGACAGTCTGCCGACACCG
>JACCDI010256225.1_pt1 | contig 19655 bp, 16 predicted proteins | sample 7442791 | NCBI WGS metagenome assembly JACCDI01 (sample SAMN15323434, study PRJNA562643) | freshwater metagenome | isolation source: river surface water | place: USA:Blue River Watershed | collected 2017-08-15
AACAACGGTTTACCTACTATTTATGCTCAAATAATTGATTATCAATATTTTATTTTTAATAAAATAATTTTAGTACAACATAAGTACAACTTCTTAATTCTAATAAGAAACTATTAATCTTATTATTTAAGTTATGAAAACAATAATGGTAATCTTAGATTTTTAAGGGTATTACTGAGTATTTAGTTAATTTTTATTGTAGGAGCTTTTCTGTAATTATCTAATTGATAATTATTTCCAATTAAATTAACATTATCATCAATATATAAAATATGCATTTTAAGATTAGTATTATTTCCTATATTTAACTCTTTTAAGTTGTTATCATTTATTATAACTTGAACTAGCTCCCTGTTATTTGAAATATCAATTTCGTTCAACATATTATTATTAATAGTTAAGTTTTTTAATTTTTCAAACTGAGAAATATCAATGGTCTTAATTTTATTATCCATTAAATTCAAAGATTCTAGGTTTATTAAATTAATAAATGATACACTTTCCAATTCATTTACTCCACACCAAAGCCTTTTCAAAGAAGGCAAATTCTTCAATTTCAATGTTTTCAATTTATTTTTTGAACAAAATAAATCTTCAAGTAAAGGAAAATTTTCAAGGTCTAGTACTTCAATATTGTTTCTTGTTAAAGAGATTGTTCTTAAATTCTTAAAATATCTGAGTTCACTAACATCTACAATATTCTTTTCTTTTAAATCTAAATCTTCAACTATTTCAGCTTCTGAAACCTGAATAATACCATCATCATTTAAATCTATTTTTTCTTTGTAACATAAAAGAGATTTTAAAAAATTTGGATCATTGAACTTGATATTTTGAGCATTAATGAAATTTGATGTTATCAAAATCAGTATTAAGTTTATTATACTTTTCATTTTGTTTTAAATATTTTTATAGTTTTATTTTAATTAAAATTAATTTTCATAATTAAAAATGAGTTATGATGCCATACTATTAAAAGATTAGTAATTATAATTGAGCAAATTTTTAATTTAAACAAAATCATGTAAAGCTACATCAAATTTAAATGTGGCTTTACAAAAAAATTGTTGTTCTAGGCATCTTTTTCTCTATATCTGAGAATAGTCTCTGCTATTTCTTCATCAGTTATTTTTTGATTTGATGAATTTAATTCTTCAACCATTTCTTGGGTCAAATTTAATGGAAAAAGATTTTCATAAATAACCCCTTCAATGCTTATAATTAATTTATTAGGAACTTCTTCTGCATTTAAAAAAACAATTTCAGAATATAACCCTACTTTCTCACGCATGTAAATGTCTACCAAATCGTATTCAACTCCAGGTAGCTCAAAACGTATAAAATTCTCAGCTTGCTCTGAACTTTTTAAATATTTAACTAATTCAACTAATTTCATATTATTTAATTTTTATTTATCCCAAATTGCCATACCTCCAAGCCCATTTGGATGCATAGCATCCCAAAATAATGAACCTGGTGTATGTTGAGGCTTCGGCACTAACTGCATAACACCTTTCTCAACACTATGATGCCATACCCAATTCGCTGGTGAGTTTCCTAAAATACTACCAGTCGCAGAACGAGGTACCGATATTCCCAGACTTGACATAGAACTTGAAAAAGCTGCATCTGATGCCATTGAATTACTAAGAGAGGTGTTAGCTGCTTTAAAGTGAGCATAATAACTACCCCCAGGAAACAACTCCTTAGATAATGTAGTTTCATAGGCAACCGAATATACTGAGCCACTTGCTTCGGTAGATACTTTAGTAGCTGAGCTGAGCAAACTCACCCATATCATCAATAAATAGTTTAGCTCTATAAAAAATATCTTTCTTTAACTCTAATAATAAATTATCTATTTCCATATTTTATGTACATAAGTCACAATCTGCATCCTTTACAGGTGGTGCTGGCTTTGGTAATTGAGGCCTTCTAACAGAAGTATTATCAATTATAGTATTATTTTGATATGTCTTAATTTCAAAACCACTTTTTTGCAAAGGTTCACTTAAAATTGCTTCTTTATTAATTAGTAATTCAGGTTTTGCTCCATTACTCGCGGATTCTGCTTTTTGTGGCCTTAATTGTCTTGTGAAAGACCGACACTTTACATTTTTAATCTCAACAGTTCCTCCGTCTTTTTTATACGCATCAGGTAAAGTAGTCCTTCTTTACCTGTTTTAGGGTCAACTCAGGTTTTAGTATTTAACAAAAAACTACAGTATTACTACTGTAGTTTTTTTTGCAAAAATAATTATACCTATTGAAGTGTTACTTATTATAAACACTCGTATAATTCAGCTTTAACTGATGATAGTAAGTTAATCTCGTCTTTATTAGCTAACTCCATTATACCTACTTTTGACAATGCTTTTTCAGTAAATGGCACTATAAATTCAGCAAAAAACTTTTTCAATCCATCAATTCGCTCATTATCGTTCATTGGTTCATTAAAATCAAAAATTGACTTATATTCAGATGGCTGTCTTCTGAATATATTACCAATGTCTTTCTTTATTAAATCTTTGCTTTTGGAATAGGTATTACCAAACATACCCTGAATATAAATTTTTATATTAATATCGTAATAATCACCTAACTTTGATTTCTGCAAATCTAATACAATAATACTTTCATCACTGCTTTTGAACCAACCACCAAAGGCATTTTCAAACATATTGCACTTGGCTAATTCTCCAAATATTTTTTTAAACTCTTTACCATTAATAGAATTACTTAATTTCATTGTTTTATAAAAATTAATGTTACCTATTAAGAGTATTCTTTTAATAGGTTAACTAATTCATCTCTATCAATTAAGTTAGCTTCTAATGGGTCGTGAGTTATTTTATAAACATTATTCATCTTATCAATACCTATAAAATCCCCATCGGTCAAGTCTTTAAGATGATAGTATTCAATATTATTTACATAGACTGGATAAATTTCCGAAGGATTTAATAGACTATTTTCTATTTCATTAAAAAAATAAGCAATTTGTTCATAACTTGATTCACCTATAAATATTTTTTTAAATTTTATAACATCAATCCTATCTAAATCAATATCATGATCTTTTTTAGCAACTAAGGAGTATCCATTAATTGTTCCACTTGAGACATAAATTTCATAATTCAAAAAATCAGACGTCTTCCTGTCATAGACTTTGATATTTGTTAATTTAAAATCCCTTTCTTTTACTCGGTCATACTTTTTCAAAACATCAGAATGAAAGCCAAAGGAAACATAGCCAGGAATATCACTTACACCTAAAATTACATTTCTAAACAATCCATCATCAATTTGATTTATTAGTGTTGAATACTCCTCAGGGAGTTTTGAAATTACACTTTTTAGTAATTGAATTTCCCAATCCTCTATTCTAGTTCTCTTGAATAATCCAAACATTATTAATATTTTAAAATTTTGTAAACCAATTATACTTTCCAAACCAACCTACTTCAGTTTTAAATCCAGCACGTAAAAAATTGTATCTGTACGGGTCTATTAGTGAATGTTGTACAGTATTTAATTTCCAGACATTTAAGCTATTATTTACCATCCAATTTGGCAAGCCATAAGCTCTTTGCATTCGCTGGGTAAGAAAAACATGATGAAACTCTGTACTTATCCTTTGAACTCCAGTGGATGTTGATATTTTTGCTAAAGTTTGAGTTCCTCCTCTTGCTAATTTGAATTGAGCAAAAGTTTTACCGCCCCTAAGTAAAACACTTCCCTCTCCAAAAGTTGCAATATCCAAAAACAAAAAACCAGCTCCCCATGCCATCTCAGAACCGTCTCCATTTTTTGCACCATTATAAAAAGAATAAACTGAACTTGTGATAGGCATATTTTTATTCCAAAACCTCTCTGCTGAACCATCATTCCATCCATATATTCCAGAACCTCTGTTGCCTCTTGCAAAATAAGTTCCTGCATTAGGATCTACTTTTTTCATAACTACTTCATTAAGCATAATTCTGTTTTCTATATCAGCAGAACCATCTTGTCCAACCCAAGTGTTTGAATCTTTATTGTAAATCCAACTACCGTCATCATCTTTGTGAACTGTACCGTCTTTAGTATCAAAACCTATAGGTGGTTCGACTGACATTCCTGTAGGATCAATGAAATATAAAGGATTGTTATTTAAAAATGAATATGGAGATATATTTGTGAACTTTTCAGCTAATGGGTCAAGGGTTAGAGTTCTTACAATTGCTGGGTCATAATTTCTAGCACCAAAATCATAAAAGTTTAAACCCAGATCATCTTGCCATTCTTTAGATTCAAATTTGTAATCATAATTCCTAAATGGAGCATCATTAATAATATTTGGATCAACAGGAGCAGCTTTACTTAAATTTACAGTATTATTAGCCATTTTAGCGTAATTATACTGCTCAGTGTTATAACTTGAATGTTTTAATCCAAATGGATAGTAGTGGTTTTCCTCAATAATGGTAAGAACGTTACTTGAATTTAAGCCATAACTTAATCGTATGTTGCCTAAATGGTCGGTGTAGTTAAAAACATAATTATAATTGTTTACACCATTTACAACTGTGTTTTTTACATATCCCTCTGAGTGGGAGAAAAAGTTTAATACATCGCCAAAATACTGAAATCCATCTAAATAATCAGTAGTAAAGGTTGTTGTACTGTTAACTGATACTGTTTTCTTTACTTTTTGTCCAACCGCATCGTAAAGATAATTAATTTTTGAAACATTACCAGTAAAAACTATCTCTGTTGGTAAATTTAAGTGATTGTATTTTATTGAAACTATTCCCTTGTTATCATCCCTGTCCATATTTCCGTTAAGGTCATAATGATACTCTATTTGGTTACTTGCTCCATCTTTAAACCCTTGTGGGCTTCCTGTTGCATCTGAAACACTTTGCAATTGGTTGTTGGTATAAGCATAGTCTAAATCATCTATTTGCAAAGCATCAACATAATTACTCTCTGAATCCAACCCACCATTTCGAAACAAATGGGTTATGTTTCCATTTTTATCATACCATAAAGCCTCTTTGTATGAGTTTGGTATTGGTAGTGTTGTTTCGGGCTTTTGATAAGTTGCGTTTACTAATCGGTTTAAATCGTCGTATTGATAGCCGTATTTTCTTAGCTTATTATCGCTACTTGTTCTCCAGTAGGTCTCTGCAATATTTCCGTTAAATAGTGGTTCTACACCCGCTACATTGCCTTGAACTTGGTCATAATTGATTTTAAAACTAAATAAATCTCTTTGATATGTACCTTGGTCTAAATTATCAATATCATTTATACCTGTCAGCCATCCTCTAATGTTGTAGGTATAATCTACTTTTTGTAATGGGTTTAATCCTGTAAGGTCTGTGCCTCCAACATACTTCGTTATTAATTGCCCTAGTTCATCATAATCGTTCTTAGCTAACAGTTGTATTGCACCTCCGTTTATTTGATGGGTTTGGGTTAATACTCTATCTTGGTCAGTATAGGTAAGGGCATCTTTAACCGTAACTAGAGTTGCTGATGCAGTTTTTTTGTGAGTAGTTAGCGTGTAGAGTGTTTTTGAAAAATCGTATTTTGTATCTACTTGAGTAATTCCACCTAAATAGTTGCTATTGTGATTTCTAATTGGACGTGATTTATTATCGAACAAAATATAGCTTCTATCAAAACGGATTGGTGAGGTTATCGCCTCTAAAATACGTGTCCAAGTCCCTGTTTGAAGTCCTTTAGGTTTTCTAGTTGTATTGTTGTAATATACCTCTTGACCTTCAACACTTGCAGGGATAACAGGGGCGTTTGGAAAATCGTAATTATCATAATAATTTACCGTGAGTAGTTTAAAAGGAGTTGAAAATAAAACAACATTATTGGAGTAGCGTATATCAATCCCATCCACACTAGAACTAGCCAATTTAGTTTCATTCAAGGTAGTAAGCCCAGTTATTGTATTTTGTCTTGTAACCCTCAAACTTGAATTAAAATTGGTCGATTCAGATTGCCATCCAGTATAAAGTGTTCTATTAAAAGGGTCATACTTGGTTACTAACCACCCGTAAGTATTCTCAGGCGCATCAGTAAAGGGAGATAAAGCAGGTCCAGTAGCTACAATACGGTCTAATTTATCATAAATAATATACTCCCATTGTTTGTTTGGTATTTTTTTCTCAACCATTCTATTGCGGTGGTCGTATTTGTACTGATAACATAAACCATCCAATTGAGTGTTTACATCTGTAACCAATGGCGGAATAACATAAGTTAAATTTCCATACTGGTCATAAACAAAATAGGTTTCGTGTTTGGTGTTGGTTAGTACTCCATTAACCATAGATTCGCCAAAGGTTCTTTTCAAAATAATTTTGCCCAGTTTGTCGGTAAACTCCTCCGTTGTGTTGTTTACTCCTGATGTCCAATTTTCATCTTTTGTAATAGTTTTGTAAAGTACATTTGCAGGGTAATTTGTTGAACCATTATTTACAAGAGAAATTAAAAACTCGCCAGTTGAGGAGTTAAAACTCGAAGTAGCGGTGTATAATTTTACGGCATCATCTCCAGTAGCTACATTGGTTTGATAATCCATTTTTATTTCTTTACCGCTTCCCATAGCCCAAGAGTTGCCAGGTGCTGATTGCTTTAAAACCCTGTTTAGTGGCGAGTTTTCTATTAGTTTTTCCGAGTAGGAAACCTGTCCACTATATTGTGAAAAACTAGATTGGTTGGTTATTGCTGTTGATGTTGGAATAAAATCTAAATCATTAGTTTGAGTGGCATAAGGTAAATATTCTTTAACCTGTCTACCAAATTGGTCGTAAACAATTGGAGTAACAATATTTTTTCCTGTACCTGATTGTGCGTTTTGAATTTGCTGAATTGGTCTGCCCAGTCCATCAAAATAAGTGATTGAAACCGATGGATTGCCTCCATTCTCTGACCTGTAAGTGGTTGTTTTAACGTAATTCTCACTTTGAGTTTGTCCAAAAATTACTAATGGAAAAACAATCAATAAATAATATAATTTTTTCATGACATTTAGTTTTGTGGGATGTAATGATATTGGTTTTCCGAAATAGTATTTCCTTCTTTATCAAAGACTTTTATAAGTTTACCTGTTAAATCGTATTGATAAGTTACTTTATCAGCTTTTGAATCAGTTATAGTACTCACTCCAACTAACGGAATATGAGTAAATGTGGTAACAAATGAATTAGGTAAAGAATCTCTTAACTGATTTAATTTATTTATTAGTACTGCCTCGGTTCCTGTGTTGGATTCGCTTTGAATTGACGCAATTAAATTTGCATCTAGTGAAGCATAATCACAATTCTCAATTTTAGCAATCGGCAACGATTTATTATAACCCCAAATTATGCAAGTGTTAGACTGATTTTCTCTGTGAAATTGAATAACGTTGTGTTTATCATCGTATAAATCATAAATTATTTTAACTACTTGCAGAGGATCTGGATTTGCCTTTGGTAATATTTTCAACTCTTTTAACCGTGTTACACCCGAGGATTCCTCATAGATATACTCTCTTGCCTCTCTAACATTTTGATTAATTATGTCTTGCTCATAAAAAATTTGATTCAACAAATTTTTATTAAGATGTGAAGTATTCACAGAGTGGGTCATCGTTTTTAACTTACGAGATAAAACGGTATTTGGCAAAAGAGTTGTTTTGAGTTCAATAATGTTGTTTTTATTATCAAAAAAATATTCATCTTTTGTTGCACTGCTACCAGTGGGAAAATACTCTGTTACTGTTTTTGATTTTAACCTAGTTATTTTCCCTTTAATAGGGTAAAAAATACATAAGGTTCTTGGATAGTAATAATAATTGTATTGACCATTATTTACATAATCATTTATTGCAGTTCCATTTCCTTGTTTTGACATACCATAAAAACCTTGATTAAAAATAACATTTTCATATTGATTGACTTTGTCAAGCAAAATTGTGTTATTGGAATCGTAAATTTTTTCATTGAGTACTTTACCGTTCTCAAAATTATTTGTGTTACTGTAACTAATGGCGTCATAAGAGAATATGTTTGAGGGGTTAATACAACTATTCTCATTGTTTGTATAAGTCTTCTCTATTCTACCATTATTGTAACTACCTATACTTCTAGTAATAACCTTATCATAACCTATATAAGCTCCTTCAGCGTTAGGGCTATTATTGACAAAATTATTAATAGTTGAAATCAAAATTTGTGTTGTATGAGTGTTGTATTCATAGTCATAAAATTCTTTTACTGAAGTTGCTTTTACTAAAACTCTTTTGGATATTGCTTTACCCCCAATGTATTGATAGTTTGTATGTTTTGCAATTTGCCCATCGTGATTGTAGTCGATAACATTTGCAATTCTAAGTCCTGCACCCGAATTAATTATTGGTGTGTTACCGCCTGTGTTATAGAGTAAATTATCAAATAAGTGAAGTTCATAGTCAAAAATAGTATATCCTTTGGTTGGATAGATTATTTTTTCCAAAGTACAGGCTTTAGCAAAATCTAAGTTACTATTAAAATCGTTGGCACTATTTTCTGTATAAGTGGGATAACCTAAATCTGTTAAATCAGGTTTTAGATTTGAATTATTATGACCATTATAAAAGCCCCAATAATCAATTGAGTAGGAATTGTTTTTTGGTAATTCAGTAGAGTTATATTCAAATTGATACGGCTCTTCACCTTCCTCTAAAACCGATAAAAGTTTTAGTCGCTTGGTGATGTTATCATTACTAACAAAGTAGTCATAATTAAACAAAACCTTTTTTATCGTTCTATTAAATGAATTTTTTACCTCTACTTTTTCCAGTTTTTTCATTGTCGTATTATCCAATCTGTTCCCATTTGTAAAGGTTATTATTTCATTGGGAGTTTGAATCGACTGTAAATAATAGCAAGTTTGCGTTACTGTTTCAAAACTAACACAATAGGCATCATTTAGCGAGGATGAAAAAGAGCCACAGTACAAACTTCCATTTAAACCAACAGAGGTATAAACCTCTCCACAAGTACTATGATTTGAACCTATTGAGGTAGGTGATAATCTCTTGGCATACTTAGTTTTAATCTTTGGAGCTTCACTAATATTGGTTAAAGAACCATAATTAAATAGAATTTCCTGATTCGAGGCAGTAACAATTTTTGTAATCTTATAAATTAATGTTGTGATTCCTCCTCCTGCATTAACCTTTTCTATTTTTTGAAAGAAGTACTTATTTGAACTAGGGTCTGTTATTTTAATACCGCCTAATGCCATTACCTCATACGTTGATAATGTAACATTGTTAAGAATTTGTTCTACTTTATATTCATTTCTACCATTTATTATTCTAAAAGGTAATATTTCGAGTCCATTATTATGTAAGGTTTGATAATTACTTTGCTCCCTACAAAACTTAATTTCAACTCCATTTAAATTAATACTAAAAATATCAGGCTCTGTGTCAATAATCCTTGTTGTAGGTTCAAACATTTCAGTATATTTTCCATTTAAGTTATAATAGCCATTGTGATCTATAATTGCTTTGTTAGAAACATTTGTTAAAAATGGTAAATTATCTACCGCTCCAACATTATAAAATTGATTGGTCTGTGTATTCCAGTAAGGATAAAATGGACATGACCATACTCCTACATTGGGATAATAAGGGTTTCCTTGGTAAGGTGGCAATTTAAAATGGGTTGTACTGGTCTGATAATCTACCTTATCTTTAATCTCTTGTATAACTGTAGGAATATTAAAACTCCAACCCAGTCCAACCATACTAGCCTCCTCAGAAACTTTAATCCCACCACTGTAATAATTTAATTCTAATGGAATGTTTACATCATCAAGACTAATATTGTAAATCGGCACAGATATATTTGCTAGTCCTCTATATTCATTAACTGGTACTTCTCCAAACTTTTTAAAACTCCATACAGAAGCTGGTGTTGGAAAATGAACGGAAGGACTTGCATTATAATTCTGTGAATAAAGCTCACTATTTATAAAGCATACTATAAATAGTATTTGTATTATACTTCTCATATTTTAAATTTATTGTTTGATTGTTTTTTTCATCACTTTTATTCCATCACTTTGTACATCGGTTTTGATGTTAATGATATAGATTCCTTCGGGTAGTCCTGATAAATCAACAGGAACGGTTCTAGTTGTAATCTCAAATTGTTGGAGTTGTCTTCCTGCTAAATCCACAACCGTTGCAGTTCCACTCTTAAACTCATACCCCACAATTACATTTGTAAATTCAGTTGTAGGATTAGGGAAAGCCTCAATAGTAGGTGCTACTTCTTTGGGTTTGTCTTTGTCTCTTAGTTTTACCACCCAAAAGTCAGTACTTCCATAGTTGGTGTTTTTATCCCGTGAAGCAGGAAGCTTTTTTGCAGGTGCAGAATTTGTGCTTGATGAAGCAGGATTTAGTCCAAGTGATGAACTCATTGGATTAGAACCTAGTTTTAAAGGGGAGTCTTCTCCAATTACGTTTTTAACCTTATCTGCTCCCTTATTGTAAGAATCGTTTACTTTACCATTTACTGTGTCTGTTTGCTCTTTTACAGCATTATTAGCATCACTAACCACATTACTTAAAGTCTGGTTATTTCCGCTTCCAATTAACCCATTTGATGCGCCACTTTGAGAAAGAGCAACAGGCGAACCCGTCCCCGCAAATAAATAACCACCATCCCGAGTTTCAATTACTTTGCGAAGTACATCCTCTCCGTCACTTCCAACGGACTGTGTCCATAATTGTTGTCCTTTTTCATCAATCTTAAGTGCGATATAATCATCCGTCCCATCGCGAGGAACGAAGCGATCTCCTACTTTTTTACTCTTGGTAGTAAACTCTCCTTTAGCAAAACCACCAATAAGCAAACTATGGTCTTTGTTTTCAATAAGTGAAGTCAGAACATCATACTTTGCAAAATTGTACGTCTCTTGCCATACTATCTCTCCTGTTGGGTCAAGCTTTACCACCCAAAAATCAGTACCCTCGGAGTTACTTCTGGTTTTATATTCTCCCGTTTCAGAGTTGGAGTTACCCCCTAAAACATAGCCTTTATCATAGGTTTGTTTAACCACATACAACTGGTCGTCAGAGTTTCCACCAATGGTTTTTTGCCACTCTATTACTCCTTTATTGTCTAATTTAAGTACCCAATAATCTCCTATTCCAATTGCATCACTGGTTTTATTACCTGATGCAGGCGAGTTGGAATAACCACCTATAATATACCCACCATCAAAAGTAGTATCGATACTACGAAGCTCATCTGCATAGCGTCCGCCAAAGATTTTTTGCCATTCGATTGTGCCTTTGCTATCGAGTTTTACTACCCAATAATCCAAATTACCAAAACCATCCTCGCTTTTTTGAGCTGACTTGTCAGAGGCTGACGTACCGCCAATAATAAAACCTCCATCACTTGTTGGTTTTATACTGCTTAGTTTCTCTTGTGAATCTCCGCCAATGGTAACTTGCCACTGTTCTGCTCCTTTGGCGTTTAGTTTGATTATCCAAAAATCGTCTTGACCTCTTGAATTTTCCTTTTTGTCTAGCCCTATGTTAGATTCTGAAACCCCTGCAAGTACATAACCACCATCATTAGTAAGGGCTACACTTTGCAGTAAATCACTCCCTAATCCCCCAAAGGATTTTTGCCAGTCGAGGTCTCCATTTTCGTTCATTTTCCATACCCAGTAATCCAAATCCCCTTTGTTGTTGTCGAACTTATTTCCTGTCTTGTTAGAGAGCGAACTCCCTGCAATCAAAAAGCCAAAATCTGCCGTAGGTATGGCATCCATCAAATAATCGCCATGTAATCCGCCATAGCTTTTCTCCCAAAGTATCTCCTGGGAAAAACCAAAATTGCTTACTGCTAGTGCCAGTAAAAGCAAAAACCGTTTGTTTATCATTATAAGTAGTTTAAAAAGATTTAAGACTATGTAAATAAAGTGTTGTAATGTAAACGCTGTTGATCTAGTGAAGTAAATTATTTATCGATTAGCTGAAGTGTGGGTAGCTTTTTTAATGCAAAAGGCGTGAGTACTTCATCTACTGTCTGGAGGCTGTGGAAAGCCTGAGTACAAATAAACAAAGCCCACGCCAAGCGCAGGCAGAGTTTATTCCAGTACTCTAAAAACTTCCACATTTCCAGACAAGAATAAAGCAATGCTTTATATTTTTTGATAAATAAAGAACGTTAACTAATTACAACTTACAAAGACGTCTTTTTTTGTTTAGTTGAAACACTGGGGCAAAGATTACAAATTTTCATTAATCCAATACAGGAAAAACACCCTTTTTTTTAATAAAATAAAAATAAAGTCAATTTTAAACATATCAGGATAATTTTTAACTACTTACCCAATAAAAAAAAGCCGTGTTAATCAAAACACGGCTTTAAAAGAACAAAAATTTGTTTAGACAACATCCAGTATATTCAATACATTGTACCCTTCGTTTTTTAATGAGTACTGCACACCATTTATTTCTTGATAAAATGAAATCATAAATAAAAACAGTTGAACTCCTGTTCCTGTTGGTACGCTAGCAGGTGTCAAAACGGGTGATGTTGGGTTCAAATTCAGAGGTAAGTTAATAATATTGCTGTAAGCAACTTCTGAAACTTGTGTTTCAAAGTCAAGAGCTACTACAGCACTTTGTAAACCAATATGAGTCGCGCCTTGTGGAAACTGTAATTGCTCAGCGGTTATAAAATCAGTAATAGTAATAGTACCAGTGGTTGTGTTCAATTCAAAAGGAGCAAAGAAAACACTTTTCAAAGGTGCGTTTTCATTAAAATCAAATCCTTTTAAAAAGAGTTTACCTTCGGTAGTACTCAAACCAATACTTACTCTTCGTTGTCCTCTTACAGAAGTTGTATCAAGGTTTTTAATTCTTGACATCATTTGCAACAATCTACTTGATAGTTTACTGTCTTTTGCTTTAAAAACCAAACTTCCAATAGCTAACCGCAAAATTTTACCAGAGTTTCCGCTATGAGCAAATTCACTGTTGTTTTCACGAGTTCTAACAAAGTTTGGATCATTTTCAATTCGTTCTCTAGGAACACCTCCTTTTCTTCGAACAAAATTTTTACCGTCTTTTTTGTAAAAGGTCAAATCTTCTACTGTACCTTCAATTTTAATAATTCCTGATGATTTTGCCATCTTTTCTATGTTTTTTGTTTACACATCCTCTTATCATTTTAGATTAATTGATTAAACTAAACCAAGAGCTTAAATAAATAACACCAGTAAAAAGATTTTTAGTATTATACACAGAATTAAGTTTCCTAAAACTTCCGTTTTTTACCATTTTTACCGTTTTTTCCGTATGTAAACATCTAAAATTCAGATGGTAAATAATAAAACAAACTTCTTTAACGTTATCGAATTTGAAAAAGCTACTACTCCGTATTAAAGCCGTATTAAAGCCGTATCAAAGCCGAGTATAACTTGAGTAAACATATACACCATGCAAAATCAAATAATAAACGCCATGAACAGAATCTGTATTTACACCAAAGACATTCAACAAATCACAGGAAAAAGCGATAAAACATGTAGAAACATTCTTAACCAAATAAGAAAACAACTAAACAAAGAAAAACACCACCAAGTTACTATATCAGAACTTTGTAACTATCTAAATTTGGATGTTGAAGAGGTGAAAAAAAACATTAGATAATATTTACAAAATACTATTTAACACAATTTTTCGTTTAAGTTGTATATATTTGTTCCATGCAATTAAAAAAGCACATTGCGTTACTTTTGGCCTTCTTCTTGTTGGTTTCCAACTCGGGATTGGCATTGAATGTGCATTATTGTGGTAATACCATTGCAGCGGTTTCTACTGTTTTTTCTAAAGAAGAAGTGTGTGAAGTTCCTGTTGTTCAAGAAAAAGCCTGTTGCTCTAAAGTTGAAACCAATCACAAAAAATGCTGTTCAGACAAAGAAATCAACCTTGATGACGACTCAGAAAAAATCGTAATCAAATCGTTTTCCTTTGATTTGGATTCGGTTTTTATATTGAACTCATGGAATCCGCAGTTTTTTACTCCAGTTGCTGTTCAAGTACATTCACAAATCACTGATTACTACTGCGATGCCAATGCGCCACCGCTTTATCAATTGTATTCTCAATACATTTTCTACGCCTAATTTAGTATTCTTAAAGAAATAATTACTTTACGAATATTAAATTTATTACATGAAAAATACACTCTTATTATGTTTATTTCTTTTTTCAATCGTGTCCTTTTCACAAGAAAAATTGGATGAGGTTGTAATTGATAAAAAGAAGAAAGGCATACAAAAATCACTTAAAAAAACAACCAATACAACTACGGTCACGAGCAAAGAATTACTCAAAGCGGCCTGTTGTAATTTAGCCGAAAGTTTTGAAACCAATCCGTCCATCGATGTGAATTTTTCGGATGCGTTGACGGGAACCAAACAAATCAAAATGTTGGGTTTGACGAGTCCGTATTTGATGATTACCGAAGAAAATATTCCGTCAGTGCGCGGAGCATCCCAAGCCTACGGTTTGTCGTTTACTCCGGGAACGTGGATTGAAAGCATTCAAATTACCAAAGGTGCCGGAAGTGTTGTCAATGGTTATGAAAGTATTTCGGGACAAATCAATACCGAAATCATCAAACCCGCCAATGACATTCCGTTTTTCCTGAATTTTTACGGTTCAACCGACAGTCGTTATGAATTGAACACGCATTTCAACAAAAAAGTATCTGATAAATGGTCAACCAGTTTGTTTGTTCACGGTAATGCTCGAGTTCAAAAAAATGATATGAACGATGATATGTTTTTGGATAATCCGCTAGGGAAACAAGTAAACATCTCCAACCGTTGGCAGTATTCTAACCCGCAATCGGGTTGGGTTTCGTTCATCAACGCGCGTTTTATGAAAGACGAAAAGCAAACCGGTGAATACGATTTTAATCCCGATACCGACAAATTAACGACCAATCATTGGGGTTCAGAAATCAACACCGATCGATTCGATTTTAGTTCCAAAGTAGGTTATGTTTTTAAAGACATGCCGTTCCAAAGTTTGGGGTTTCAAAATGCATTCAGTAACCACAATCAAGAATCGTACTTTGGTTTGAATGAGTACGACATTCAGCAACAAAGTTATTATTCAAATCTGATTTTCAATTCGATCATCAACAATACCAAGCACAAATTTGCTACAGGGTTGAATGTAACCTATGATAATTACACCGAAAAAGTAAATCGAGTTGATGTCAGTAGAATTGATAATTCGGTAGGCGCATTTTTTGAATATACCTACGACGATACCGACAAATTCAGTTATGTACTCGGAATTAGAGCTGATAACCACAATCGTTTGGGTTCGTTCATCACACCTCGTTTGCATGTGCGATACAATCCGTGGGAAAAATCAGTGCTCCGTTTTTCAGCAGGAAGAGGAAAACGAGCAGCGAATATTTATGCCGAAAATCAGAATCTTTTTGCCAGTTCACGGCAATTTTCGGTTTTGGATAATGACGGAAAAATATACGGTTTGAATCCAGAAATAGCATGGAATTACGGAATCAGTTTTACTCAAAATTTCAGATTATTCGGTAAATCAGCCGATGCGACTTTGGATTTCTATCGTACCGATTTCCAAAATCAAGCCGTTGTTGATCTAATGCAAAGTGCGCAGCAAGTGTTGTTTTACAATTTGAAAGGTAATTCGTATGCCAATAGTTTGCAATTGGATTTTAATTTGGAAATCGTCAAACACCTGAATTTGAGAACCGCTTACAAATACTATGATATTTCTACCGATTATGTATCGGGCACTTTTCAAAGACCATTGCAAGCCAAACACCGCCTTTTTGGAAATATAGAATACGAGACGCACATCAGTGATGAAGGACAACAATGGCGTTTTGATGCTACGGTAAATTGGTTGGGGAAACAGCAATTGCCTAACACAGCTACAAACCCTTTAGACGAACGATTACCTGAATTTTCTCCTTCTTTTACAACATTGAATATGCAAATTACGTTGCAACAGTCCAGCACATTAGAGTTTTATTTTGGAGGAGAAAATATCGGAAACTATAGGCAAATCAATGCTGTTTTGGGCGAACATAATCCGTTTGGTGTAAATTTTGATACTTCCATTGTATATGCGCCGATATTTGGTCAAATGTTTTACGGCGGATTGCGTTTTAAAATAAAATAGTTTGCAATGTCAATATCAATTTCAAAAATCAATTACAATATAAATGACAATTGCAATATCAATATCAGTATAAAAAATCAAATTCAATAACAATAAAATAGTACAAGATGAGAACTATAATTTTGGGAATAATGTTATTATGCATAGCGGTTTCCACTCAAGCACAAGAAAAAAAGAATAAAAATGCCAAACACGATGTGATTGTAAATGGCAATTGTGAAATGTGTGAAAAACGCATAGAAAAAGCCGCTTTCTCGGTAAAAGGAGTGAAAAGTGCCGAATATCATTTGGATGACCACACATTGCATTTAATTATTAATGAAGAAAAATGTTCGGTAACGGATGTGAAAAAAGCAGTGGCAAAAGTAGGTCACGACACCGATGAGGTTAAAGCAACCGATGAAGATTATGCCAAACTACACGGTTGTTGTCAATACGAACGACAATAAATGTTTAAATATATCTTAATAAACTCTTTATTTCGGTAAGGAGTTTTTTTTATTCTTTAAATTTGCGAAAAGCTGAAGGTTATGATAAAGAAAATACTTTTGTTGTTATGGGTTTCAACCGTTGGATTTGCTCAAGAAATTGATCACAATCACGTGAATTGGTTTGCTTATATTGGTCAATACAATGTTTCTAAAAAATGGGGTTATCATATCGAAGCTCAGTTTCGATTGGATGGCGAGTTGAATCGTAGCAATCAAAATTTATTTCGTTTAGGCGGATATTACAATTGGAATAACAAAGTAACTTTAACAGCTGGTTACGGATTGATTAATACGTTGAGTCCGCAATTGAATGATTATTTCAACGAAGACCGAATTTGGGAGCAAGTGCAAATCAATCAAAAATGGAACGATCAAAAAAACTTTTTCATCAACCGTTTTCGATTGGAACAGCGATTTGTTGATAAAATTGGAGTAGTGGATGGTTCGATAGAAAAAACAGCCACTAATTTCCAAAATAGACTGCGTTATCTGAATCGGAATTTATTTCATGTGACTGATTTTAAATCGGGTAATGAAGAACTGTACATTGTTTTGCAAGATGAAGTTTTTATGAATTTAGGAGAAAATAATGTGAATTCTAAGTTTTTTGACCAAAACCGATTTTTGGTTGGATTCGGAATTCACTACAAAAAAAGCATCCGATTTGAAGTAGCGTACATGAATCAATGGATCAATCCACAAGCTGGAAATGATGTGATGAATCATGCTGTTTCGTTGACTTTATTCCAGAATTTGATATTGTACAAAGAGTAGTTTTTTATTAAAATTAAGTCAAAAAACAAGTAAACACTATCATATCAAAGAAATTATAATTACTTTCACGCTCTCGATGTAAAAGTCGGAAAACAAACAAACAAAACTCATATTTTACCCTAAAAAGTGCATGGAACATTTCGATTGGAAGCAATTATTTAATCCTGAATTTTATATTTTATTACAAGTTGGCGGCGTAAAGATTGGTCTTTACGTAGTTTTATTTATTGTATTTGCCGAAACCGGTTTGTTGGCCGGGTTTTTTCTTCCGGGCGATAGTTTGCTTTTTTTGTGCGGAATATACAGTCAGTTGTTGATGCAAGATTTTTCTACAGGAAGTGATTTTGTGGATGTAACTTTTTTAGCCACTCTTGTAGCCGGAATGGGAATTCTGGGAAATATGGCAGGTTATTGGTTTGGAAAGAAAAGCGGAACCTATTTATTTAAAAGAGAAGATAGTTTTTTCTTTAAAAAGAAATACTTGTTTCAGTCGAAAGATTTTTTTGATAAATACGGAAATAGAGCAGTGGTTTTTGCTCGATTTTTACCTATAGTTAGAACTTTTGCGCCAGTAATTGCAGGAATTGTTGAAATGGACCGTAAGCGATTCATGTTTTACAATATTTTGGGTTCTTTTTTGTGGTCTTTTACTATGATTTTTTCAGGACATTATTTGTATGAGTTGTTCTTGAATTCATTTGGGATCGACTTAAAACACTATATTGAATACATTGTAATTGGGATTATTTTAGTAACCACTATTCCGGTTTTGATGAAAATTTTGAAGAAGAGAAGTGTATAGAATACTTAAATTTATTCGATAAAAAAATCCGTTCTAAACTATTAGAACGGATTTTTTGTTATTTGGAATTTGTTATTTGGAATTTAATCGATTACATCATTCCAGGCATTCCGCCGCCCATTGGCATTCCGCCGCCGGCATTTTCTTCTTTGATTTCTACCAAAGCACATTCGGTTGTAAGGATCATTCCAGCAACAGAAGCTGCATTTTCCAAAGCAACACGAGTTACTTTTGTAGGATCGATGATTCCCGCTTTAAGCATGTCAACGTATTCATCCGTTTTGGCATTGTAACCAAAATCGCCTTTACCTTCTGCTACTTTTGCTACTACTACTGAACCTTCTAAGCCTGCATTTTCAACAATGGTTCTTAACGGTGCTTCAACAGCGCGCGACACGATTTGAATTCCAGTAGCTTCGTCTGCATTGTCTGCTTTTAATTTGTCGAGGTTTGATTTAGCACGTAATAAAGCAACACCACCACCAGCAACAATTCCTTCTTCAACAGCAGCGCGAGTTGCGTGTAACGCATCATCAACACGGTCTTTTTTCTCTTTCATTTCTACTTCAGATGCAGCACCAACGTATAAAACAGCAACTCCTCCAGCTAACTTAGCCAAACGTTCTTGTAGTTTCTCGCGGTCGTAATCAGAAGTGGTTGTTTCCATTTGACCTTTGATTTGATTCACTCTATTTTTGATTAAATCAGCATTTCCGGCACCGTTTACAATCGTAGTATTGTCTTTGTCGATGGCGATTTTCTCAGCTGTTCCTAGCATGTCAAGAGTAGCATTTTCAAGCGTGTAGCCACTTTCTTCTGCAATCACAGTTCCACCTGTTAAAATAGCGATGTCTTCTAACATTGCTTTTCTTCTGTCACCAAAACCTGGAGCTTTTACAGCGGCAATTTTAAGCGCACCACGTAATTTGTTTACTACTAAAGTGGATAAAGCTTCGCCATCTACATCTTCAGCAATAATTAATAGTGGTTTTCCAGATTGGGCTACTGGCTCCAAAACAGGAAGTAATTCTTTTAATGAAGAAACTTTTTTGTCGTACAAAAGAATGTAAGGATTTTCCAATTCTACATTCATTTTTTCTGGATTGGTTACAAAGTAAGGCGATAAATAACCACGATCAAATTGCATTCCTTCCACCACGTCAACATACGTATCAGTTCCTTTGGCTTCTTCTACCGTGATGACACCTTCTTTGCCTACTTTTCCGAATGCTGTGGCAATTAAATCGCCAATTACTTCATCGTTGTTGGCCGAAATAGAAGCCACTTGTTTGATTTTTTCAGAAGATGAACCTACTTCTTTGGCTTGTTTGCCTAAATCGGTTAC